>ERZ1740067.212-NODE-212-length-48606-cov-11.641635_pt1 | contig 48606 bp, 41 predicted proteins | sample MGYA00581736_ERZ1740067 | MGnify/ENA primary metagenome ERZ1740067 (study PRJEB43018, sample SAMN04849236) | marine metagenome | isolation source: floating plastic debris | place: Pacific Ocean | collected 2008-08-27 | study: EMG produced TPA metagenomics... | reverse complement strand
ACAGGTTCCTCGCAACCATCTAAAACACCCCTCCCACATCTCTTAGATACGCCCAAGTGAGTAGCTATTTACATAGCTGTATAAATAGCCGTGTTCAGAAGGTTAAGACAGCGTTACATATCAAGCTAGTTTAAAGCTGGCATTTTTCGCTTTGATACAACTTGATTAAAGCTTTTAAAAAAAGCAGAGTTCCCCGATAGATGTGGGCTATACCGGATATATACTTAGGCCTAATCCACCCATAGCACTTCATATACAAAGGCTATGCGGAGCGTGCTGCTGCAAACGCATTATCGCCAACCCCACCATCAGACATTCATCCAAGTCATTCATCCATGAATCACGCCTCGCACGTCTCTACTACTCGTACTGCCTACGATAGACAGATCAGGCTGCGCATGAGCCAGCATTTGCAACGGCTGCAAAATCTTGCCAAAACGCTTGATACTTCTATCGAAGAAATCAACAAAGCGATGCATCAGCTAGAGCAGCAGATGCTTTCACTTATTGTGGTGGGTGAATTCAAAAAAGGGAAAAGCACCTTTATCAATGCTCTGCTAGGCGAGCCTTTGCTGCCGTCAGACATTTTACCCACAACGGCCACTATCAACCGAGTAACATTTGGTACCACACCATCGGTAACTGTACGCTTCAAAAACAATCAAGAAGAACATATTCAGATAGAAGACTTAGATACTTATGTAACAAAACTCACCTCGGAAACGGAAGAGCGATCGCGCACGGTAGAAGAAGCCGTGCTGCGCTATCCGATCCCGCTGTGTGAGCACAAGGTAGAAATCATCGATACACCAGGGCTAAACGATGATGACGAAATGACAGCCGTGACGCTATCTGCTTTGGAGCGCACGCAGGTTGTGGTGATTGTGACGTCTGCGACCGCACCTTTTGCAGAATCCGAAAGCCTCTTCCTCACCGAAACGATATTGGCTCAGGGCATTCGCCACATTGTTTTTGTCGTCAACGGGATCGATCAAATTCGCAAAGCATCAGATGTTGAGAGGCTCCTCACCAGCATTCAGCAGCGAATCTCGCAGAGCATTGAAACCTGGGCCGCTGAGGAATACGGAACCGACACGCCAGAATACGAGCAATACCTGAAGCGCATAGGTACCGTCCAAGTGCACGGGCTCTCTGCCAAACAGGCCCTCAGTGCCAAAATCGCTAAAGACGAAGCCCTGCTCAAAACGAGCCGATTTAGCGACTTTGAAGCCGCCCTAGAGACGCTGATCACCCAAAATCGGCAGCAAATTGCCCACCAGATGCTGGCAGATACGCTCACCGTCGGCTGTCAGCAAGCGCTCGCCATTATAGAGAAACGGCAAGCCGCCCTCACCGCAGACAATCAGCAGTCAGCCGCCGCTATTCAGCAGCTAACTCAGGGCCTATACGACCTGAGGAATCAGGTAAAAGCAGGCTTTGCAGACATCACACCAGACAGTCACCAAATGAAAAAGTCTGTCGAAGCCGTCATCAGCGCGCTGCCTGAGCAAATCATGAAAAAAGCAGAAACAGTGCTAGACGAGGCCCTGCAAGCACCCGACAAAAAGAAGGGAAGCGCTGCACCAAAGCTCGCCAGCAAAATTCAAAGTGCCCTACTGCTGTATACCGCCAAAATAGAGTCTGAAATTACCACCGGGCTCAAGCAGGCAGTCGTCGCCCACCGTCAGCAAAACAAAGCCATTTTCAAAGCCTTCAATCAGCATACTGAAGACCTGCAGCGCCACTGCTGCCATGTAGAAGCGACCTATGGTCGTGAAATATTCACACCACAATCACTGACAGATGAATCTATTAGCATCAGCCCGCTGTACGACCTGATTTCGATTGATGCTACCGCTCTCGATAATCGGCTCGATTCCTTGACCTCAGAGCTGGGGATTTATGCCGTGGCCGGTGCTACGGTTGGTACGCTTTTTGGGGGCCCGTTAGGGACCGCTGTGGGGGGTGCGATCGCAGCTGGCTACGAGAAAAATCGATATGCCAAAACTATGAAAAAACACCGCCCTCAAATGCTCGAAAGCATCAGAGTGCAAATAGGCACTAGCAGCATTCGAGAGAAGGCCCAGCGCTATATTACCGCCGAAACCAAGAAAATAAGTCAGCGGCTAGAACAATCTCAGCAGCAGCTCAACACCGCAATAGATAGGGCCGAAAGACACATTTTTGCCGTTCAAGGGGCCCAAGAGGCCAAAGAAACCACCAACCAAAAACATATAGATATGATCAAATCCGAGATAGAAGATATTGTCCAACAAACCACTCAGCTAGTCAGTTAGCTTTCGCAGCCGCACCTTCCTATCTATATCTAGACTGGCCTCATAAAACAAACCCATCACAGGAGCATTTAACAGATGAGCGAAACAGTAATGCAGGACATTTCTCTTACTAACCTAGTCGACCAGAAAAAAGTCGCCAACACACTGGTCAACGACCTAGGCGCACTCAAACGATATTCAGCAAAGCTCAATCTAGAAAACTCCGGTCAGCTCATTCAAGACGTGATTGACCGAATTGAGCAGCAGGCTTTCTCCATTGCCATTGTTGGTGAGTTTAAGCGCGGCAAAAGTACACTGATCAATGCGCTCTTAGGTCAGGAGATTCTCCCCTCCGACATTTTGCCCTGCTCAGCCACGCTAAACCGAGTAACCTATGGCTTGCAGCCTCGGCTCAAGCTCACCTTTAAAGATGGCCGCGAAAAAGAAGTCGGCATTAACCAGCTACAAAACTATGTGACCAAGCTCACGCCAGAGTCGGAAGAAACCGCCGCAGAGGTAGAAGAAGCTGTTGTCTACTATCCACTGCGCCAAGACAATGTAGACATTATCGATACGCCAGGGCTCAACGACGATACCAGCATGACAGAAGTGACCCTTGGCGTCTTGCCCAAAGTCGATGCCGCTGTAATGGTAATGATGGCACCTGCTGTATTCTCTGCCTATGAGCGAGATTTTTTAGAAAACAAGCTCATGATGAATGACCTTGGGCGGGTCATTTTTGTTGTTAACGCAATTGATCGCTGCACACGACCCGGCGATAAAGAGCGGCTCCTAGAAAACGCTAGAGACCGCTTAAAAAAATACATCTTGGAACGTGCCGCTGAGAAATATGGTGAAGACTCAGATGAATATAGAGCGTATATCAAGAAAATCGGGAAGCCAAAAGTATTTGGAATCTCGGCAGAACAGGCGCTGTATGGCAAGCTCGATGGTGATGAAACTGCCGTCGCCGATAGCGGATTTGCCGCTTTTAATACGGCGCTAGAAGAGTTTTTGACCACGGGCAGAGGGGCCGTTCAACTTCAGGTAGGGGCGAGCCGAGCAATGGGGTCTGGTAAACAGATCCTGTCGAGTATCAACATCAAAGAAAATGGCCTGACAATGAAACAGGCAGACTTTGATACTGCCTACGAGAAATCGGTCGCAGAGATTTCCACATTGAGAAAAAAAAAGCAATCTGAAATGGATTTGATTGATAAAGGTACGCAAAATGTGCGGATGAACGTGAAGCCTTTGATCAACAGTTTGCCAGATGAGATTAAGAAAGGCGCTGAGCTGACTATTGACAGCGCCATCATCTCGCAGGGAGAGCTGAAACGAAAAAAGGTCGTAAGCGAGCGCCTGGCAAAAGAAGTCTCTAATACTGTGCAAAACGTAGGGCAAAAGGTCGCTGACAAAATTCAGTCAGAGATTCAAGAAGGTCTAGAGCGAGAAATTGATCGCCTGCAAGACTTTTCTGACTCTGTTAATGAAACGCTCAATCAAATCGAGATGAACTTTTTATCGGTGGAAGCCACCGAGGCAAAAAACGTCACCGGTAGTGGAGAGGTGATTGCCGCTGCGGTATCTGTATTCACCGGATTTGGCGGCATCTGGTCGGGCTACAAAAAAGCGGGGGTAAAGGGCGCTGCGGTCGGCGCTGCGGGTAGCTTTGCGACATTGTTCAGCGGTGGCGTTATCATTGGGTTGCTCAGCTTGCCTGTCACGTTTCCGGCCGTTGTTGCCATCGGGGTAGTGTCTATTTTCACAGGTGGTTGGCTCACTGAGAAGGTATTCCCAAGCGATCAAATCGAGTCGTTTAAGGCAAGCTACAAAGAAGCTGTACTCGCCGAAATCGATAAGCAACTATCCGAGAATCCAATTGGCCAACAGGTTCAAGATCAAATTACCAGCACCTTTGAAACGCTGAAGAAAGGACTCAATCAAGATGTAGAAGCGCTGCTGGATAGTACTCAAGAGAATCTGACGAAAATCAGCCGCGAACGCGAACGCGATATTAAACTCAATGCGGCTGAGATGGCTGAGCTTAAAAATATTCGTACCGAAACAGAGCGGATTTTGGGCAATGCACAAAGACTCTCTGATGAACTGATCGAGATTTTGAGCGTGTAGCTGCCAGGAAGTTGTACAAAAAGCCCAAACACACTGCATTTGCCCCGTCCCCGATTTCGGGGCTCTGAAACAAGAGGTTCAATTCCACTCTGATGACGCAATCTAAATCTTCTGGATCAGCTAACCCGACTGATATTGTCTCTCTCGATTTTGCTGAGTATCTAGCCAAGCGCAAAGATCACTTGGAGGCACGCTTTGAAGATGGCGCGCCTAACTATGCGTTCGCACTCGACAAGGTCCTCCAGAAAAAGCTTTCTTCCATGGCGCCAGTCAGAAAAATGGCTCAAACGGTGGTGTCGTTTGCGGTGCCGCTACAAAAGCAGATACAGCAGATGCACAGTATCGCGGTGGGGCCTCGTCAGTTGCCGAAGCTGTACAAAATCACAGAAGACTGCGCGCGGCTGTTGGGCATTGGAATTCCTCAGGTGTACGTTTGCCCCGATCCAGAAATCAATGCCTGCACTATCGCAACCGATGACATTGCACCTATCATTTTGCTATCGAGCGGCATTGTAGAAAGACTAGAACCGGAAGAACTGCATTTTGTGATTGGGCATGAGTGTGGCCATATTCACAACCTGCATGGAACTTACAATACAGCTGTGGAGATGATGAGTAATACCATCGTTGAGGCTGCACTGAAGGGGCTTTCGATTATGGGTGTGGCGAATTTGCTAGGCACTATTAAGCAGGTCATTCACGGCGGGATTTTACTCGCGTTTAACAATTGGAGCCGGTGCGCAGAGATTACATGCGATCGCGCTGGAATGATTTGCTGCGGCGACCTAGATGCTGCGCAGTCGGCCCTCACTAAGCTAGTCATTGGCGACCTCGCACACTTGGGTGAATTCAATACCCAAGAATTCATTCAGCAAAGTCGCAATGCCAACTCCACACCACTGCGGATGCTAGAGCTTATGAATACCCATCCGCTAATTCCCAAAAGACTAGAAGCACTAGAGTGCTTTGCCGAGTGCGAAACCTTTTATCAGTGGAAGCCCAAGCTATCACCGCCAGACAAGCTGCGATCGCAAGCGGAAACAGACCGACGCTGTCAGCAAATTGTCACCGTCATCAATAACAAAAACAGAAACTAATTTAACCTCATAAGACCCATAACTATCATGACTCAGGAGCGATCGCGCCGCATCTTATTACTAGCCGCCAACCCCAGGCAAACCATGCCCTTCCGGCTCGACAAAGAAGTACGAGAGATCAAGCAAGGCTTAGCCTTAGCCAACAATCGCAATCAATTTGAGATCATCCGAAGAGGTGCCGTGAATGCTGCCGACATGCAGCAAGCGATTGTAGAAATTTCGCCGCACATTGTTCATTTCTCGGGACAGGGTGCGGGTGAATCCGGACTCATTTTAGAATCTAGTGATCACAATGGTAGCCATGTTGTCACCACGGCAGCTCTCGCCAATCTATTCGCCTTGTTTGCAGACATCATCGAGTGTGTCGTGCTAAATGCATGCTATTCAGAGATTCAAGCTCAGGCCATCAACCAGCACATTGGCTATGTTGTCGGCATGAATCACGAAATCGCCGACAAAGCGGCAATCAACTTTTCAGTCGGATTTTACAACGCGCTTTGGGCGGGACGCCATATTGACTTTGCATATCGATCCGGCTGTACTGCTATTCAGCTCAACAGTAGTCAGGAAAGTCAGGTTTTTCAGCGGCATCTCATTCCTATCTTAAAAGTTCGTTCTGACCTAGCCCAGCCCGCAAGCTCGCCCTTACCTGTACAGCCACCTGTCCCCGTAGAACCATCACCAGTAGCACCGCCACCGACTCCAGCAGCACCTGAAGTAAAAGCACCACCCGTTGTAAAAACAGTTGTAGAAACACCAAAGGCAGACGCACCACTCCCACCGCTGCCACTCTACACATCACCACCGCCATCAATACAAACGCCCATCAATACTTCTCCGAGCGCTTCTCCAGAGGCAGTACGCTCTGCCTCTAGGCAACCTCGCTATACGACTCAGGGACTGATCAAAGAATTTATTACAGGGCTAGAAGACTTTTCTGACTGGGTAGAAACAGACAAAATTAAGAATGCGCTAGGAAGAGACCTGATTCGGAAACTGAGAACTCAGGAGCAAACCATTCGCGATCGCCTAGAAGCCACTTTTTCAATCGTAATCGTAGGAGACTTCAAGCGCGGAAAATCCACCTTGGTCAATGCACTCCTCGGAATACCTGTTGCCTCCACCGCAGTCACCACCGAAACTGTGAGCATTAACGAAATAGAGTACGGCGAAGAACTGCGAGTAGAGGCGGTTCTAAAAGATGGACGAGTAATGGAGTTAGATCCCTCACAAATAGAGTCCAGCAAGCTTCGCCCCATTTTGCAGAATTTGCCACAGCCTATCAGCCATCTGCGAATCGAAGCACCCGTAGAATGGCTCAAGGGCCTCAAGCTGGTGGACACACCAGGCACTGGCGACATGATGGGACAGTTCGACAAGCAGGTGCACAACTATCTCTCTCAGGCAGATGTGCTGCTATACGTCATGTTTACTTCAGCGGTACTATCGGAGTCAGAGCGCGCTTTCCTCACCAGCTCAGTCATGCCTCAAGACTTTCCAAAAGTCTTTTTCATTGTCAACCGCATAGATGAGCTGGACGATGCCAATACAGAAAGACTGCTAAAAAATACAGAAAAACAGATTTCCGAAGTCTTCCCCAACGCCTACACGTTTGGCGTCAGCGCGCTAGACGAATTCTCTCGCATCCAGAAGCAGCCTCGGCCTAACCCTAGCAGAGAGCCGCAGCTAGCAAGAGCCTTTCAGAGGCTGCGCGGCCACTTGTACAACTCAGCTTTGCACCACAAAGAAACCATTCAGCTCGATCGAGCAACCGACCTCATGGATCAAATGCTCATCAGCTTTGAAAAGAGCATGTCCATGGTTAGAAGCGCCATTCAGGGAGACCGCCAAAAGCTCGACGAAGCCGTTTCACATTGCGAAGAAAACCAACAGCGTATCCAAGAAAAAATTAACCAGCACACCCAAGCGATGAGTCAGAGCATTGATGAGCTTTGTCAGGAAACCATCGATTGGATGAACGGATTCATCACTCGGCTAGAAAAAGAGGCCATTCCCGACATCTCTCAGTTTGAGCTTAGCGATGTGCAAAAGCATTACCACTTTTTCCTCACGGATATGCTCAGGCGCGCGGTCAACAACTGCCTGAACGAGCACTCAGCTCGCATCGCTGAGAATGTAGATAGCACCCTCAAGCTGATTGCTAGCGACTTTCACCAATTCTCCAATAGCCATCTGCTCAATGTTGATGTTGCCAGCATCACCTTTGGCGATACGCCTTGGACAAATATTGACACCCTAAACCTACTAATGGAGTTCAGCGGTTCAGACGGCATCTTTGAGCTGGCAAGCCATTTGCTCATCCGACAGGCCAGAAAACTAGAGACCTCGCACGGCACCCGCCAGTATGCGAATAAGCTAAAGTCCAACATGCATCAGCTCAGAAAAGCCGTTGAGAAGGAAATCACCTTGGCCTATGCCAACATCTACCAGCGCATTGAAAGCTCTATCAACCAGTCCTATCAGCAAACGATAGAATCCTCAAACTTTGCATTGCAGCAGGCCCAAGAGTTATGCAAGCAAGATAGCCAGGATTTGATAGAGACCAAAGCTGGACTAACCGATGCGATCGCACTCCTAGAAGACACCCGTACCTTTCTCCAGTCTTTCAAACAAAAGCTCTGGATCGCAGACGCCGTACCAATCAAGCTCTAATAGCAAAAACAGACGATACACAGCCGCCACTGTAAACTTCCAGACAACTCATCAGGAATCGTACATGTATGCGATGAAGTACTCAATAGATTCATAGATTTTTCTTATAATGTAAGCCAGTGAAACGGCCTATATTTGAAAAGCTAAGCATCAGCTTATCTCGATGTAACGGCAAACAGTGACCTCATCAGGCTGTCGGGGAATCCTCGAAACATCAACCTAACTTTTCACTATTTTTTACATTACTAGCATCGTTTTAATCAGGAGATTTCACCATGAAAAGTAAGACCACCGCAGCTCTGCTAGCGCTCTTCCTGGGTGGGCTAGGCATTCACAAATTTTATTTAGGCCAAGGTGGTCTTGGGATCTTGTATCTCATCTTTTGTTGGACCTTTATTCCAGGGATCATTGCCTTTTTCGAGTTCATCATCTACCTAGTAATGTCCGATGCGGACTTCAATGCTAAGTACAACAGAGGATTCAGCGCTGGCCAATCCGTTCAGTTTATGCCGGCTCAAGAATCTAGCAAAGACAAAGCAGGCACCCTCGGCGAAATGAAAAAGCTCTACGAATCTGGTGTTATCACCGCTGAAGAGTACGAAGAAAAGCGTCGCAAGATCCTAGATTCTATCTAACGCTTTTGCAGCCAATGCTGTAGTTCTTTACTAGCGCCCCGTTCCCCCACAGTTAGCAGAGCCTTTTCAATGACAGATCTCAAGCTCGCCTTAACTCAAGACTCCAAGGTTTCAGACGCCTTCTGGCTGTCTTTTATTCCCCTCTTTGGGGGGCTAGCCATTGTCCGCGAAAGTAATCGACTTAAAAATCAAAAGTTTGCTCAGCTTGGGTGGGGGGTGTTTGCGCTATCACTGGTGATGGCCTTAGGCGAGAGCCTCATTATTGCCTGGCTTTTGCAGGCAGGCCTAGCCATTTGGCTAAGAATGCAATATGCGTTGCCTGCACCTGAGCCCTTGGTCTCACTAGATTTCAACAGCAGTTCTAAAAATGAATTGGTCAGAGTGCTAGGCCTACCAATTGTGTATGCTAACGATATTGAAATGGCCAGAACAGAGGGCTTTATCTTTACTCATGCAGAAGAACTCACAGAGATCATTGGCATTCCAGAAGAACTTGTTCGTAAAATAGAAAGCCGCCTGATTTTTGCCTATGACGAAAAGAAAGACGGGGTCGACTCTTGGCGACGCGTAAACTATTTATCGGCAAGTGAGATTGAAGCCTACGGAATTGATAGAGGAAGCGCACAAAAGATTGTCACAGAAAGAGACGCCAACGGTGACTATCGCTCTGCTATTGATATCAAACGACGCACAGGCATTTCCCTTCGCCGCTACCACGCTATCTTATAGTAGTAGCCCTGCTAGTGGTAGCTTTTGTCGGACAGCTCAGAAAAAGCCTAGTTTCATGCCGCTCATTTTATGAAGAAGCCAAAAGTCTCTGCTAAAAACGCAGCCCTTTTACTCGGGGGTATTATCTTGTTTTCTCAGGTCTCTAGCTTAGAACTTCCTTACCTGGCAAGAGAGTACTTAGTTTTGCTGGTCATCAAGCTATATTTTGCGACCACTTACCTCATCATTCCAAAGCTCAAGCAGCCGTAATCTTCCACAACAAAAATCCCCCATGACGAACCTCAGCGTGAACCTCAACAAGGTTGCTATGTTGCGCAATGCCCGCCCGCTGACGATTCCAAGCGTTGTCAAAATGGGTGAAATCAGTATCGCTGCTGGCGCGCATGGGCTTACCGTACATCCCAGACCAGACGAACGACACATTCGCCGAACCGACGTGTACGACCTAGCAGCGCTGCTGAAAAAGCACCCCACTATTGAATACAACATTGAAGGCAATCCGCTAGAGTCGCCCTTCATGGATATCATCCGCGACGTAAAGCCTCATCAGGTCACACTAGTGCCCGACAACCCAACGCAAAACACATCCGACCATGGTTGGGATGTTGCACAAGATGCCGATCAGCTAAAGCCAATTATCGACGAACTAAACGCACTTGGCTGTCGGGTGAGTTTATTTATGGACCCGGACATTGAGCAGATTAAAAGGGTGCCTGAGCTGAAGTGCACCCGAATTGAACTCTACACAGAGCCCTACGCTACCGCTTACCGGGAAGGCAAAGGCGAAAAAAGCTTTGAACAATATAAGACAGCTGCCGAATGCGCTCAGTCGATCGGTCTTGGCGTTAACGGCGGCCACGACCTCAACTTAGACAATCTACCTTTATTCAAAACCATTCCCAACTTGCTAGAAGTCTCGATTGGCCATGCGCTGACAGCAGACGCGTTGGAGATAGGATATGCCGGAGCGGTGAAGGCCTATCTCCAAGCGCTAAAGCCATAGCTATAGGCCATAGCTATGTTAGTCATCTTCTGGCCACGCGCACTCTACAGTCACCTTCAAACTGCCAGTACCAGAGGCTTCTGTGATATAGGGGATCCCCGCTTTGCCAGCCACCGTTACGCCAAACTCTAGCGTGACTTTTTCCACGCGTCCACCGCCGGCTGACACAACAGTACCCTTCTCAAAGGAACTCATAATGTGACGGGTGTAGCCTTTGATGGTGTCTTGGAGAGAGGCAACTGCGCGTTCGGGCACAATGCCACCACTGCGCGTTGGGCCTTTGGGTGTGCGCCCTATTTCTTCAGTCGGCAAATCAACCGGCGGTGCATCGACCTTATCCTGCGACTGCACAAAAATAACGGTGCCATCATCCAGCGTGAGTGGAACTAATGTAGACATTGATTTCTAAGGAGTTCTTTCACAAATTCTACAATGCCAGATCCACAGTTCACGACATCAGATGCGACTACGTATTGCAGGATTTGATAAGATCGACACGCAGTCTTAGTGTTATTTGCTATGGAACTTACTATTCAGCTAGACGCCGAAAGCGCTAAGAAATTGGTTTATCTCAAAGAGCATAGCAATACAGATCCAGCTAGTTTGCTAGCAAAGGTTATAGACCAAGCCTATCAAGAGATTCAACCTAATAAGAAAGGCGCTTACGCACTTTTCGAAGAATTTGGATTGGTTGGTTGTATGGATGGTGATGACATATCACTACCTGAGACAGATCACCCATCTATTCGCGAGTCCATACAGAAGAAGCGACAACAGGGAACTTTGTGATCATTGTTGACACGGGTGTTTTTGTAGCGCTTTTCGACAAAAGCGACACACACCATTCAAGGGTGAAAGGATTCTTCGCACGATTGCAAGAACCGCTAATTACTACACTACCTGTGATTACAGAGACTTGTTATCTTCTCAATCAGTACAACAAGTGCAATTTCTTAAAAACGATAGATGCAGGCGCGGTAGAACTCTTTGCACTAAAACCGCATCATTTCAAACGCGTGCTAGCACTCAGCGAACAGTATGCTGATTTACCCATAGATTTTGCAGATGCTTCGCTGATAGTACTAGCAGAAGCACTATGTCACGGTCGCATTATCACCGTAGACAGGCGTGACTTTAGTGTCTATCGCTGGGCAAACTCTCAAACCTTTGACAATTTACTTTTCTAAGCAGTACTGTGCGATTTCTAAAATACTGCATCGGTTAGAGCAATACTCACGGGTACTTCGCTAGGCTATGAACTATAAAGTACTGCGGTGACTACTATGGCAGACAGGCATTCCACCGGCAATCAGTCGAACGATCACGTCGATACATCGGACAATAAGGCTCAAAAGCAAGCCCACAGAGGGAAAGACATCGGCGGGGGACTTCCGGTCATTGAATACTGGGCAAAACACACCCTGTCACCAGAAGGGCCGCCAGTTTGGAAGACGCTTCTTCACAAAAGCGCTTGTCTTTCTTGCGCTTGGGGAACTGGCGGACAAAAGGGCGGCTTTACCAACGAAACCGGTGAAAAAGTTCAGCGCTGCATGAAAAGCATGGAAGCGGTAGTCGCTGAGTTGCAGCCTGCGGTAGCGCCTCACTTTTTTGAAACCCACAGCATTACCGACTTACAGCAGCTCACCTCTCTGGAAACCGATAAGCTCGGTCGGCTCAGCTTTCCCACCCTCCTCAAGGCAGGCAGCGACCATTATCAGCGAATTACCTGGGAAGCAGCCTATGAGTTGATGACCGAGGCGTTTCGCAAGCCACCTGAACGAGTTGCTTCTTACAGCTCGGGCAGATCTTCAAACGAAGCCGCTTTTTTACTACAGCTAATGATGCGTCTGCACGGCTCAAACAATTTGGCTGACTGCTCAGACCTTTGTCATCGCCCTTCTACTACGGGGCTTAGCAACACCTTTGGCACCGGCACTTCTACAGTGAGTCTTGAAAGCCTCCAAGAATCTGACTGTATCGTGCTCGTAGGATCAAACGCGCCTGCGAACCATCCCCGGCTGATGAATGAGCTCATTAAGCTGCGCGATGAACGCAATGGTAAGGTCATTGTGATCAACCCGATTAGAGAAGTCGGCCTTGTAAAATATGGCTCTCCGGCTTTCCCTGTAAAATCTCTCTTTACCGGGTCGGAGATTGCTAATCTGTTTCTTCAGCCTATTCCAGGAAGTGACCTAGCCCTCTTTATCGGCATTCAAAAATCTCTCATAGAAAGAGACTTAATCGATAGAGACTTTCTTATCGCTCACACAGAAAACTGGGAAACCATTGTAGAACAGGCACAAAGCGTCGACTGGGAAGCTATCACCGACACCTGCGGCATTGCCAAAGCAGAGATAGAAACAGCCGCCACTATTATCAGTGAATCGGACAAGGTTGTTTTTGCTTGGGCGATGGGCATTACTCACCAGGCTAACGGCACAGACAACGTGTGCAGCATTGCCAACACAGCCTTGCTCACGGGCAATGTCGGCAAGCTGGGCGCAGGCCTTATGCCGATTCGCGGCCATTCAAATGTGCAGGGCTTCGGCTCTATGGGCGTAAAAAACGAGGTAAAACCAGCCTTACTCGCCTCCCTCGAAAAGCTCGTTGGTCACTCTCTCAAACCCGATCCTGGTTACCACGCTCGCGCCCTGATTGAAGCTGCTGACGCGGGTAAAGTCGATACATTGCTATGTCTTGGTGGCAACCTGTACGCCGCCAATCCAGATCTCACTCAGGCAAAGCGAGCCCTTGGCAATATAGAAACCGTCATCTACGTCGCGACTAAGCCAAACCTCGGCCACTTCCACGGCCTAGCAAAAACCAACACACTTATTCTCCCCGTTCTCAACCGCTTCGAGAATCCGCACAAAACTACCGTTGAATCTGGCAACAACTTTGTGCGGCTCAACGACGAAGGCAAAACCCATCTTGACAAAGCTGATTTGATTTCCGAGGTTCACTTACTGACAGAACTCGCCCATCGCATTCACGGTAGCGAGCCGATCAACTGGCGTAGGCTACAAGATCCCAAATACGTGCGTGAACTCATTGCTGACACTATCTCTGGATATGAAAAAATTGGGCGCATAGATGAGACAAAAGAAGAATTCATCATTAGTGGCCGCATCTTCACAACGCCACAGTTCAAAACAGATTCTGGCAAAGCCAAAATGCAACTTACCCCACTGCCAAATCTCACCTTACCCACACCCGAAAGCTTTGGCCAAACATCAGGCACAGTCCTTACGCTAATCACGGCTCGCAGCTACCGGCAGCACAACACAGTGGTATACAAAATTGGCGATAAGTATCGTGGGATGCCTCACCGAGACTGCATTCTCATGCATCCAGACGATATTGCCCAGGGTGGATTTAGCAATCACCAGCAGATCAGTGTGCAAGGCAACGCTGGTAAGCTCGAAAACATAGAGATTATCAGCGGCGCAATTCGGCGCGGGGCGGCGCTAATGTTCTACCCAGAAGCGAATATACTGATGAAAGCAGTGACCGATCCTAAGTCGCATACTCCGGCTTACAAGCGTGTTCCTGTGCTCATTAGCCCATAGACGAACTCCACTCGCATAGTAATCTCGCATAATAACAATGACTATTCGGCGTCATTTCACCCAAACAGAATGGGAACCTAAAGTCGGCTACTGCCGTGCCATTCGCGCAGGACAAACGATCTATCTATCTGGCACTTCCCCTGTAGACAGTGAGGGCAACACATTTGCACCCAATGACGCTTACGCGCAGGCCTGCCGCTGCTTTGAAATTATCGAAGAAACGCTGCTAGCCATGAACTCGGGCGGGCTCAATCAAATCGTGCGCACTCGTATGTATGTGACCGATATTAGTCAGTGGGAAGCATTTGGTAAAGCGCATCAAGAGTTTTTCGGCGATCATCCGCCAGTCACCACCATGATAGAAGTGAAGGCGCTGATTGACCCCGATATGCTGATTGAGGTAGAGGCCGAGGCTTTTCTGGAGTAACCCACTACCAATCCAATCCAATTCAATTCCAATTTCCACTCCAATTCAATTCCAATTATGGATCTATGGAAACGCTATCCACGCTTCTTAATCCCTGCATAGGTCAACCCCCCATCACGAGCGTATACATCGATGTCGTACTTAGGCTGTAGTGCTTGAATATCAGCAGTAGCGAGCAATATGTCTCGTTTCTGAGTTGTGTCGGTTGCAGCTGAGAGGTCTTGAGGCGATCGCACCCAATCAATCGGCCTATTACTGTAAAACATCGCCGTCGGCATATACAGCCGCTCCGATAGCATCGCCACCACCAAAGCAGGGGGCTTTTGCACATTATCACCAGCCGCTACAGGCACCTCAGCGGCCTGCGACAGCGCTGCCACGGGACGCTGACCGCCGTGATAAATTCCCTTAATCTCTCGCACGCCAGCAATCACAAATAGCCCGCACAGCACCGCGCTCAACACCTGTCGTCGCCAACCAAACTCAAACACTGCCACGCTCAGCATCATCAGCGCGACTACGCCGACAACAACAAGTGACTGCCTTAACGCATCGGGCAGAAACACAATCTCCGCAGGGAACAAAGCCATTACAGCTGTGCCGCTAAACAACAAACCTAGCCACACCAGTTTGTCCTTACAAGTCAACGCCTGGTACAGCAATGTGCCCACCCAAATCGCCATCGCCGGATACATCGGGATAATGTACCAGTGCAGCTTCGTACTCACCAGGCTAAAACCGCCAAATACAATCGCTACTAGCACCAGCAAAATAGCGCCGATCGACTCACCTCGCCGCCAGAGATTTCTCATCTGCTGAAACATCGCTAATGGCAACAGATACACCCAAGGAAAAAAGTGTTCTCCTAACGAAGCCACATAGAAAAAGGGGCCACCTTCATTCCCTTCTAGGCCAGTTCCAGTAGACCGCTCTACGACGTGATACAGCAGGTACTGATCCACAAACGCTTGCCCGTGGATGGTGAACATTGCAACATGCCAAGGAAGGACTATTAGCCCGGCAATGCCAAGCCCTAGCCAAAAAGGAATACAACAGATTGCCTGTCGCCAGCGATTGGTGAGTAGAAGCGTTATGCATAGCGCGATCGCAATCGCCAATCCCGCCACACCCTTAATCATCACAGCAGCAGCGATCGCACTCCACACCCCGCACCAGGCCCACCGCTGCTCCTCACAGACGCACAAGTAAGCGTAAATCGCCAAATACGAAAACAGCGTTAATGCAATATCTGTGGTGCCAAAGCGAGAGAAATGTACAAACGTGTAGTTCGTAAGCAGCACCCCTATAGAGAGCAATCCGGTCCAATGAGCAGCCTGACCTTGTTCACGCTTCTTATACAACTTACGGGCGATCAAATATGTCACGCCGACCAGTCCCAGTCCCGAGAGTGCCGAAGGCGATCGCGCCCAAAACTCATTCACCTCAAACAGCTTAAAGAAAGTAGCCGTCACCCACATAAACAACGGCGGCTTGTGAAACCAAGGCTCGTAGCCCCAGTGCAGTGTTAGCCAGTCTCCACTATTGACAATCTCTTTTGCCACTTGCGCATAAATCGCCTCATCCCAATCGTTCAGGCTTTCAGCGCCAAGCCGCCAAAACAACATCATGCATGCAATTATGCTGAGCAGCAGTAGAGAAAAATTTTGCCGATCTAGAACAGAATTCTTCACAAGCAGTTTGCTCTCCTTTGTAGTTGACGCGGCGGATGCCTCTTTTATACCGAGGCCTACGCATAGATTCAACTTGTTCGATGAGATTACAGATCAAACAAAAGGTGTTGCTGCCGAACTTCTATCTGGCCGGGGATATCTGGCCGAGGGTATCTAGCCGAGGGTAACGGTGCGGTGTTTACGCGCAACGCTCTAACGCACTGACTAACGCACTGATCAGTTGCGCGTTCTGTTCTGGCGTACCCACAGTAATCCGCAGTTTGTCGTCTAGCCCTGGCTGCGCAAAGTAGCGAATCATAATGTCCTTGGCCTTTAGTGCCTGGTATATCTTCTCTGCTGTAGGGACAGCACTTTGAGTAGGCGGCTGCACTAGCAAGAAATTAGTCTGTGAAGGCCATACTTTGAACTCTAGAGCGCGTAGGTCACCACTTAGCTGTTCTCTAGCGGCGATTATCTTTTGGATGCATTCGTTTTTGTAGGCTTGATCCGCGATCGCAGCCTCACCCAGCTTCAGCGCGATCGCATCCACGTTATAGCTATCTTTCACCTTCAGCAACCCAGCCAATAGTCCCGGCTGCGCTATCCCAAACCCCAACCGCAACCCGGCCAGTCCATACCCTTTAGACAGCGTCCGCAGCACCATCACATTCTCAAACCCACGGACCAAAGCTAACGAAGCAACATCTGCACCAGCCTCAGCGAAGTCCACATAGGCTTCATCAATCACGAGAACACCGCTTAACCCAGCTGCCAGCACTCGTAAATCTTCTATTGGCACCAAGTGACCTGTTGGACTATTCGGCGTTGCAATCATCGTAACGGCCGCGTTCGCTGCTAACAGTTGTTCTACTGGCAGCACCCAATTTGTTCCTTTTTGACCATACGGAATCTCAATCACTTCCGCCGGCTGAATCGCTGCCAGCGTTCGATACAGCACATAGGTAGGCATTGGATAAGCTAACGCTCTGGCATCTTCCTGCGCGCAGGAACGGACTAGCAGTGTCAACAAGTCATCGCTACCATTGCCCGCAATCACCCAATCAGAAGGCACGCTGAATATATTACCGACCTGTTCACAGAATGTGCTTCCGCGAGGATTAGGATACCGGCGTAGTAGCTCTCCGCTGATTTCTTGCAGGGCCGCGAGTACTTTAGGGGAAGGCGGATAGGGATTTTCATTCGAGTTTAGCTTTAGCACACCCGAATTCAGCGGTGGCCACTCACCCGGCTCATAGCCTTCCATGGAAGTAATTTCAGCGCGAAAAAACTGGCCGGACATCATCAGTCAATCTCTGTTGTAAACGGCAGCCGCATGTACACATCATGCGGATCGTTCAAACTCTCCAACAGCGTGAACTCTTCTCGCAGTTTCAACAGTTCATCGGTCAATGGATCTTTGTTCCACGGCAGCTGATTAATCGCAACAACACCCGTGCCAAAAATACTGTTCAATAGCTGTTCTTCAAAGGTTGGCAGGCGCGGGAACTCTCTTACCCGGTAGTCTTCTTCTAGCTCGGCAGACTCAGCCGCTAAAGCGATCGCATCTTCCAAGCCACCCAGTTCATCTACCAGGTCGGCCGCGATCGCATCTTCCCCAGTCCACACTCGGCCCTGCGCCACCTGCCCTACTCTCGCAATGGGGATATCGCGCCCTTCAGCCACAATGCCGGTAAATCTCTCATACAGCGAATCTACATAGCTCTGCTGAATTTTCAGCTCGGCTTCTGTCTGTGGTCGCGCCGTGGTTTCCATATCCGCCAGTTTAGCCGTTTTCACCACGTCCCAGGTGATGCCATTCTTATTGGCAATCTCTTGAAAGTTCATCAGCAACCCGTACACACCAATCGAACCGGTGATAGTTGTCGGCGAAGCCAAAATCTTCGCCCCTGGTGCGGCAATCATATATCCACCCGAGGCCGCATAGTCGCCCATCGATACAATCAAGGGCTTCTCCTCAGCCAGGAGCTTCACTTCATCGGCAATGACTTCGGAGGCGATCGCACTGCCTCCCGGACTGTTCACCCGCAGCACCACCGCCTTCACATCCTCATCTTTTCGCATTTCTCGCAGCGTCGCCGATAGCCCTTGCGAGGTCACTGCGCCCGGCACTGTGTCGCTGCCGACCACAATCTCACCTTCGGCGTACACAATTGCAACAGTATCGTCAGGGCCACCAAAAGCGCGATCGCGCGCGGCCACTTGAGCATACTCAGCCAGCGAAGTCTGCGGAAAATCCTCCAAATCAACCACAATGGCCTCTTCGTCTTCCTCATTGGCTACACCCGATAGCTCTCTGAGCCCAAGCAGCACATCGTCATAAAAGCCCAAACTATCCACTAGGCCCAACTCCAAAGCCTGCGCCGGCTCAATCAAGCCCACATCATCGGCGAGCTGTTGTACCTGCTCGGCAGTCACATCGCGGTCAGCGCTTACCGTCTGCAAAAACTCTTTCCACAAGTCTCCAATCAGTGCTTCCGTTTGCTGCTTGTCCTCTGGGCTACTCTCGGAGCGGGTAAACGGCTCTACTGCCGACTTGTACCGTCCCACCCGCAGCACTTGCACGCCTACGCCGTACTTTTTCAGCGCATTGCCCAAAAACTGAGTCTCCGCCCGAAAGCCATTAATCTCCATCAGGCCAACCGGGGCCAGCACCAGGTTATCGGCCACCGATGTCATGTAGTAGTCACGCTCGTCAAATCCCGTGTTGTACGCCCAGATGGGCTTACCCGATTCTTTGAACTGACTGAGCGCAGCACGAACTTCTTTGAGCGTAGCCAATCCTTCTCGCGGAGACCCTTTGAGGTAAATGCCCGAGATTTTCTCATCGTCAGCCGCTGCTTTAATCGCCTGCAACGTGTTGTACAAAGACACCGAGCGCGTACCGCCATAAAAGGCCTCTTCAAACAAAGCCCCCGAATCAGCAACCGCGCCATCCACAATATCTGTTGCTAAGTCAAACACCAGCACCGAATCATCTTCAATTGCCAGCTCTGGCTCAGACGACCCCGAAGACAGCAGCACCCCGACCAACCCAAAAGCACCGAGCCCCATCAGCAGGAGCAAGCTAAACAGCCCCACCAGTGTGCCTACCGCGCTCGCCGCCGCAATCTTAAAGAAATCTCGCATTAAATATTCTGAGCTACCAAAGTTAGGACTTTATCGAATGGATCTATTTGCGTGTCTGTACAGGCATAACAGGCACATAAGTTCAGTAATCCCATACTAACGAAACTAATTTAGTTAAACTACCAAGTCCCTAACGGCCTCAACACACCTGCCTGCCGCAAATCTCCTAGCGAACCGCTACCCGTACAAAACAACACCGTCACAATCTCAGCAATCAGCGCCTCACTTAGCGCTGCCAAGGCTTCTTCCGACTGGCTCGCCGCCTGCAAAAAGGGCAATGCTAACCCCACTAAGTCTGCGCCTAGCGCCAGCGCTTTCGCCGCGCCCAGACCGTTACGCATACCGCCAGAAGCAATCAACGGCACCTTTTTAGAAACCGCGCGAATCTCAGCGATACAGGTCGCCGTTGGCAGGCCCCAGTCAGCAAACGTATTGCCCAGCCGACGCTGCTTGGCATCTTTGGCTCGCTCACTTTCTACCCGCGCCCAAGACGTCCCGCCTGCGCCCGCCACATCAATCGCGGCTACGCCGACATCCATCAGCCGCTGCGCCATCACCGCCGAAATGCCATTGCCGACTTCTTTCGCCACAATGGGCACCGGCAGTACCTGCGCCAGCTGCTCAATCTTGGCAAAGAGGCCTTTGAAGTTCACGTCACCTTCGCTCTGCACCGCTTCTTGTAGCGGGTTCAAATGCAGAATTAGCGCGTCTGCTTCTAGGGCGTCTACCGCTTTCTGGCACTGGGCAATGCCGTAGTCGTAGTTCAGCTGCACCGCGCCTAGGTTGGCAAACAGCAGCGCATCGGGCGCATATTGCCGCACAGAAAATGTATGGGTCAAGTCTGGATTTTCAACAGCAACTCGCTGAGAGCCTACGCCCATAGCCAGGCCAAAGCGCTGAGCCGTCTTGGCCAAGCGCTGATTAATCAATCGTGCCTGCTCTGTGCCACCCGTCATAGAAGAAATCAGCAGCGGTGTAGCAACTTTTTTACCGAGGAAGCTGGTAGAAATGTCGATGTCGTCTCGGTTGAGCTCAGGCAGGCAGCAGTGCGAAAAGCGATAGCGTTCAAAGCCGTTGGTAATGCGGTGGCTCTGCACGTCTTCATCCAAGCAGATGCGCAGATGATCTGCTTTTCGCACCTGAGTTTCTAGGGCGGCATGCTCAAGATCCTGCTGAGGCTGTTCGAGATTGGGCCGATTGAGGTTTTTCGGCGAGGAAGCAGAAGGATAAGGGCTCAAAACAAAGGATTCTCACAAACATGCGGCAGTTTTTTAAACTACCGCAATCCCAGGCCCTGTCAGGAGCGATCGCACATATCGTAAAGTGCATTCCTCACCTAGGAAATGCGCCATACGCTACGGATGCGTTAGCTCTACCCCGTCCCGGCTATCGGTCGCTTCCAAAAATACCCGCACAGTTTCGTCACTGGCCGTTGGCAGCTGCTTGCCGACAAAGTCCGGATGAATAGGCACCTGCCGATGACCGCGATCTATCAACACAGCCAACCGCACCGCGCCGGGCCGGCCATAGTCATGCACCGCATTTAGGGCGGCCCTTACAGTGCGCCCGCTGTAAATCACATCGTCTACTAACACGACTGTTTTACCAGCTAGGTCAAACGGAATATCGGTTTTGGCGGGCGTACGAACCCCAATTTGGTCTAGGTCATCGCGGTAAAAGGTGATGTCGAGCGCGCCGGTCGGAACCGCTATGGCCTCTAACCGCTGAATTTGCTCTGCGATCGCCTTCGCCAGTGGCACCCCTCGCGTATGAATACCCAATAGCAGCAAGCTATTCAAATCACCCGAACGCTCTACTATCTCCGAAGCCAGACGATTGATCGTGCGACGAATATCTTCAGCAGACAGAATAGTGACAACCTTTTGAACCATTTTCTTCCGCGAGAATTGTATGACGAGATTGTATTAACGGTGCACTCGGACAAAGCACCACACCAAGGAGCCTATAAAGTAGTACTAGCCGTCACCTTTATGCCTACGTTGTACTCATAAAAAAGCAAACGAAAAGCACGTAGAGTTAGAGACGACAAAAGCAAACGTCATTGAACTTTTGTAGAAGCCTGCCAACATATCAAAAGGTGTTCAGCTTAACATACATCACTTAACTAACCAGATGCTTTCAAAAGTGTATTGGAGTTGTCATTCAAAGGCCTTCAACTCAAAAAAGCAGCCATCATTTCTTCAGATGTTTCTATTTCTTCAGACGTTTCTATTGTAGTTTCCCACCTCGCCAAGATCTTCTCAAACGTAAGGTAAGTAAGATAGCTGCCGCATCGAGAAAAGCATGCCAATACCTATTATCAAACCGACCAGAAAACTCCACCGCGTCAGCCTCAGAGCTTGCCCAATCACCTCAGCAGTAATAGGCCTCATCGCTTCGCCTAAGATGGGCTTAACCTTGACCTTGCCACGATACGTATTGGCTCCGCCTAGCTGCACACCCAACGCCGCCGCATAGGCACACTCACTCCAGCCCGCATTGGGACTCGGGTCCGCTCGAGCATCTCGCCAGCAAAGGCGCAGCACCGTCCTCGCTCGCCCCGACAGCAGCGCCACACTGAGCACGCTTATGCGACAGGGCACCCAGGTCAGCACATCCTCAAACTGAGCGCTAAACCAGCCCAAATCAGTATAGGGGGCCTCACGGTAGCCCACCATAGAATCCAGCGTACTCGCTGCCTTGTAGGCCAGGGCAACCGGCGCAGCCCAGCCCAGTAGCGACCCACAAATCGCATAAAACAATGGCGAAAACACGCCGTCAATCGCGTTTTCGCTCACCGTCTCTAGCACGGCCCGGCGCACTTCACTCGCCGAGAGCTGCGCGGTATCTCGACCCACATAGCGTGATAGCGTCTCCCGTGCGCATACCAAATCAGCCTCAGCATTAGCCCCAGAGTTAGCCCCAGAGTTGACCCTAGACAGGGGCTGCAAAACATCTTCAGCCGCCTGCCGTAAGCTGCGCCCAGCAAAACAGCTTGCCAGCAGTACCCACTCGCACACCCAGCGCAGCACGGGAGATATCTTCGCCAGCAAGCTAAGTCCTACCGCGCTCACACCAAAAGTTCCGCCTATTACCAGCACAGCCAAGAGCACACCCGCTAGCTTCATTACCCGTGGCTTTGGCCCCAGGCGGATCATGCGATCGCTATACCAGCCAATCACCCAGCCCATCACCTGCACCGGATGCAGCCATCCCCACGGGTCTCCCACCACAAAATCCAAACAGGCCGCCCCAGCTAACAGCAAAACTGCCCCGACTGCCGCATCAAACGACAAAACTCCCCCCTTCGCCCTGCGCCGCTTGCCAGCTACGGGCATCGTAATAAAGGTCTTCCAAGGTAATCCCACAAAAAGCTTCTTTCAGCTTTTGATTGAGCCTTTGCCACAGCACAGAAGTCACCCAATCTTCGGCCTGCTGAGGCTCAGCCAACGGTAGCGTGCTTGCAGACTCACCCACCGCTTCTAAAATTTGGCCCAAAGAAATTTGAGCGGGTGGTTTTGCCAATCGATAGCCCCCATGAGCCCCCCGTACCGAACTGACAATCCCGGCTCTCCTCAGCTCAATCAAAAGCTTTTCTAAATAGGGCGCTGGCAAGCTTTGACGCATTGCGATCGTGCTTACCGAAGACAGCGTCCCTGTCGGTTGAAGACTCATATCTAAAAGCGCCTTAACGCTGTAATGCCCCCGCGTTGTGAGCTTCATAGAGATATTGCCACCATAGGCATACAATTCGACATTTTCCGTAGCAGTTTCATTGGCTGAACCTAACTTTTTAAGCGAAAAAAGTGACGCTTTCAACAGCACAAATAATAGATGCTTTTTTCTCTATAATGTCAGCAAGCCGACTATTTTTTTAGGCCTATCGACAGTAGTTAATCCGCAATATTTACGGTTTGGCAATGTTTACTCCAGAGGAGAATTGTGGTTTTATAATAGAAGCCCCAAACACAAAAATAACCCCACCAAAGGAATGCGATATACAGATGCCCGTGTAGTCACCTTGGCTAATCACCTCAAAAGCACCCTGATTTATATTAATGGATCGAAGTGAAGCAATAGCCCCTGCTATCGCACAGACCCTGCTATTGACATCTGCTGTCAGTCTAGAGAATTGAGTGAATGGTTAACGACCCAAATACGGACGCCCTTACGGGTAAAGCACTACTCAAAAAAGTAAAAGAACTCGAGCATTTGAGTAGAGAGGAAAAAGCAAAAACCTGCGGCTACTACACCGTCACCAAAAACGGCGTCACCCGCGTCAATATGATGAAGTTTTTGAATGCACTGATCGAAGCAGAAGGCATTCAAATCGACAGCACCCAAACCGGCAACGGCAGAGGCGGGCGTAGCGCTAGCTACCGCATAACTGTTCAGTCCAACGGCAACCTACTCATTGGATCCGCTTACACCAAACAGATGGGTCTTCAGCCGGGTGACGAGTTTGAAATTTCTTTGGGACGCAAGCACATCAAGCTAAAGCAGCTTGACAACGAAGACGAAGACGAGTCATAGCGCCTACACCCTTAAACCGAAACAAACGGCATCGCAGCAGGCGCGCTCACAGGAAACATTGCAAAGTAAACATCGCAACAAACAGTCATCAATCACAGCGGGAGACACCAAAACGTGTCTCCTTCTTTTTTAAAGCGCCGATCGAAAACGGCCGTCCAGAAGTAATATCGTCAAACTGATATCAGTCAAACTGATATGAACAGACACGGCAATCACACCGCCCCAGACTGACAGCAACACAACGACCAAAACGATAGAGGTTAGCAATACTTTGGGAGAGGAAAAGCATTCTCAACAAAGATACTTTGCTACCAATGATGAGTACCGACAAATATGGCTTTTTGACTCACATCCCGCACGCCGCATCATTACACATGACGAAGGACACTCACCCCTGTAGCACTATCGCAGTACACTTCTCATGCAGTGTTGGTACTGGTTACCATTCGCCCTATTAAAGGGTTATCTGCCTATCGTCATTTGCCCGTCGTCATCCGTTGGTTCTACACCTGAAGCTTTGCTATGAGTTTGCCGATCGTTTTAGAAATTGCTGTTGGACTACTCTTTATCTATCTCACGCTTAGCTTGGTTGCCAGTGAGATTCAAGAAATTTTGAGTGCGCTATTTCAGTGGAGGGCAGACCATCTTAAGCGCTCAATCGAACAGCTGCTCGCTGGGGATGCGATCGCCTCCCCAAAAGGCACACAGCAAAGCAATCAGCAAAACAAAAAAGCCGCCAAAGAACTCACCGACAAGCTATACGCAAGCCCGCTCATCGAAAATCTAAACTACGAGGCACAAGGGGGCATCAGCGGCCTGTTACGCACTGCGCTGCACATTATTGGCAAAGCCTACCGGCTAGTCACATTTAGCAGCAATGTCTTCGGCCAAAAAACCAGCGGTCCTTCTTACATTCCAGCAGAAACCTTTGCAACTAGCCTCATCGAAAGGCTCCAGCTCAAAGACTTTCAGCAATTGCTCATTCGCTCGCGGTTCGATGACTTTTTGGCAAACGAAGTCCGCCTGCCACTACACAACACCGTCAACGAGCTGCGCGCCCGCCTAGAGAATGAAGAGCTGATGGCAGCGGAGATGATTTATTTTGACCAGTCTACCGACCAAATCGCAGCTGAGCTGGGGGCCCGGCGGCTTAGTTTGTCATCGGCCATAGCCCAAATCACCGAGCAGCTCCAAGCTTTTGAAAATATGGCGATCGATACGCCTCTTATAGAGATGGGTGCCAGCCCGGCGATGGTTCAGTCATTTTTGGGTCGCATTCGCTATCTGCGTACGGGGCTTAGCGGCCATTCTACTCAGAACACAGCGGTCATCGCGCGGCTCAAGCCCAGCTTGGCCGACCTCACTAACCTGCTAGACCCCAACAGCGAGACCTACAACGAACTCGTCTCTCTCGCCCAAAAAGAGGGCGATGCTGTTCAGGCATTGCTGACAAAGCTCCATCAGGAGGTCATACCGCCTCGCCTAAGAGAGAGCCTGTCAACCCTGGCAAGCCGAGCAGAAACTAACGTAGATAAAGTCGAATCAGAACTTCATCAGCTCCAAACGGAGGTAGAAGGCTGGTTTAACAACGGTATGGAAAGAGCCAGCGGCGTGTACAGACGCAATGTCAAAGGGGTTGGCATCCTCATTGGCCTAGCCATTGCCTTTACCATCAACGCCGATACCTTTTATATGTTTCAGCGCCTCAGCACCGATCCGGCTATTCGCAGCAGCATTTTACAAACGGCTGACCAGCTAAATATTCAAACAATTGGCAGCGCTGCCGAGCTCTCAGAAGAACTTTCCCTCGACCAGCTCTCAAAAAGACTCGAAGGCGACCTGCGCTCGGTCGGCACTGCCGTAGAAGAGACACTGGCCGACTATCCTCTGCCCATTGGCCGCAGTCAGGCAACTATTACCGCTCAGCAAGCCGCTGAGGCAACCTGGCCCGTTCCGTTTATTCCACAGCGGTTTATCGGCTGGTCGATCACAGCGCTGGCACTCTCTATGGGCGCAAGCTTCTGGTTTGACCTACTGAGGAAAGTTATGGCGGTACGCTCGTCGGGCAGTAAGCCGGATTAGGGCGTTTCTGCTTCTCGCAGCCACACAATGAAGACAGTACCAGGGCTTACTGGCAAGTCGCCTTGTTGGGCTAGTGACTGTGCAGTTGTGAAGAGATCGCTCGGCATCCACGGTGTACCGACTGCGGGACTGATCACCTCGATAAAGCCCTGCATTTGAGTCATCAGCGACTGTGCGATCGCCAGCCCCAATCCCGTCCCAGGAATATCGCTCTGGGCCTGCACCCCACGATAGTTACGCTCAAATAGCCGCACCAAGTCATCAGGCGGAATTCCAGGCCCCGTGTCACCTACCACCACACCCTGATAGTGATGGGCTTCGCTGGTGTGGCTCACGCCAGTTTGCACCCAAACACGCGCCCCGCTCGGCGAGTATTTCACCGCATTATCAACCAAGTTACTCACCACTTCACCCAGCGCTTCTTCCTCACCCCATACGAGGGGCGTATCCGAAGCTACCTGCGACTGAATATTGACCCCCTTCTCCATCGCCACAATGCTGGCCACCGCCAAAATCGGCTCTACAATATCCGGCAAATATTGAGCACATAGCGACAGTGCATGTCCCAGCCCAGCAGCGCCCGTCGCATTCGGCGACGGGGCCAACCCATCGACCGCTGAGTCAGCATCCACCACAGGCAAGGCTTCTGAGCTGTTCAGGTCATCTAGAGAACTTTCTGACGCACTCATATCTGACGCACTTGTAGTAAAGGGCGCTTCATCCCTCATAGGTAGCGCTGCATCTCTCTCGCTAGCTGTCTCACGCCCAGGAAGCAGCTTTCTGGGAGAAGCTGGCAAGCTCAGGACGCCAACGGGCTCTGTAGCCAAGTCAGCATCGCCAATCGCCACCGTTTCATCAAAGTGGGCGACCATTTCTCGTAAGCGCTTACTTTCACGCACAATACCGGTCGCAATTTTTTGGTTGGGATCTTCCGGCTCCAAGCGACGGACTAGCAGCTGGCCAAAAGTTGTCACAGCGGTCAAAGGATTGCGGAACTGGTGCAATAGATTGTGAAAGATTTCTGACTGACGGCTCTGCAAATCACGCTTATCGGCTATTTGGCTCTGTAGCCACTGCGTCCGCTGCTCCAGTACGCAGCCAGCTGCCAGCGACTGTGCCACGCTATCCATGTAGTGACGTTCTTCACTATCCCAAGCGCGATCGCGCCGAATCGCCACCATCAGCCCTACCACCACGTCCGCATACACCATGGGTACCACCAGCTGCCGGTCGGGTTGCAATGTTTGTGGCCAGTCGGAGCTGCCTTCTTGACAGTCTTCTGATTGATAGTCTTCTGATGGATAGTCTTCTGGCTCTTTTCGTAAATCCTTCTCCGGCTCTTTTATTGCAGCCTCATCAACGTCAGCGCCCGGCATCAGCGCGAGTGGGCCAGCATCTGCGGCCCAAGCCGTAGCCCGCGCAAAGTTTTCGATCCAGCGCTCTACCGGCTCCGGATAGCTCACCACCGGGACAAAATTGGGCTCATTGCGCTGCCTTCCCGCCCAAGCAGCATCTGCCATCTGCCCAGTCATATCCGCAATATAAACGGCCGCCGAAGAGCCGGACATCTGCTGCGTGAGCAACCGCAGCTGAGCCTGACAAAGCGACACAAATTCTGGGCTAGCAATCGCTGTCACAAACCGTCTTCAAAAGAAATAAACCAACAGTCATTTTGTTATATCGCAAAAGTGAGCCCGCCCTTCACACTAACTAGTCCTCCAGGCTATCTAATTAAGTCGACCTCATGCGACCACTCGAAGCTTGTCCGTAAAACCTAGGAAGAAGCAGGGCTCACCTCTCAAAGTGTTAAGTTTGTTACAAACTTCTAACTTATCGCCCTTAGGTTTTAGCGTTTAAATTCGACGAAAGTGCTGACACGCATGGCGAGCAGCGACTAACTGCCGACCATACAAACAATGTTTGAACCTTTAAATCAACTTGAAATTCTAAGTCGTACCTGATATATTTTGCAAAGTCTAAGCTTTTTTTGTAGCTACTGCTACATCTAAACAGCTATTTGATAGACAAATGTACTGGAGGAAAGTAATTTGGCACGAAGACGTAAGCGGAAGAGCCGTCGTCGCCTGGAAGGACGTCGCATTTTAGAAGCAGTTCCTCAATTCAGCATTGAGAGCGGAGAAGAGAAGCCCGTTACAGCTGCTCGCAACTACATTCATGCGCAGGGTATTTGCCCACCTGCTTTGTTACTTGTAAAGCGTAATGAGCATACCACTGATCGTTACTTCTGGGCTGAGAAAGGCCTCTTTGGCGCTCAGTACGTTGAAGAAAATCACTTTTTGTTCCCCAGCCTCCGCCTTCTCATGAGTGAAGAAGAAGAGGAAATGGCTGTCTCTAGCTAGTTTTCATTACTGGTACGACGACACCCTTCAAGAACAAGATCAAACCATCGTAGGGGCACTTGCATTGCTATGCCCTTCGATAATTAAAGGCAGGATGGATATCAATCCACCCTGCCTCTTTTGTGTTTATTTTCAAGAATGTTATCGCTCTATAATGTTATTGCTCTATGGAGTTGTTCAAGAGAGTTGTTCAAGGCTGCCAGGCTCGCAATACTGGCGCAAAGGCAGTTTTAAGTTCTGCTAGCTCATCTCGGTGCCCTTTCACAATTAGCCGAGAAGATAGCTCTTTCTGACTCGACTCAGATGTTTCAACCTTGAAAACAACCTTCTCAGGTCGGCTAGATTTCCGCCAGTAAAACAACCCTGCCAGTGGCGACGCCGCGACCAACCCAAAAAACAACTTACCCCATCCTGGTAGCAGCACAGCTATAACGAGTGCCAAGCAGGCGAACCCAACAGCTGCCAGCGCAGAAAGGAAAACCGCCATAAACACGCTGGGGCTCACCAGGCCCGCCACTGTAATCGCGTCGGCTGTCCAGACCTCAGCTGAGTCATCTTCAGCTGGCACCGACTCAATTTGGCGATAGGCTCGGCTTTGAAAGTGATTGATCACATCTTGGCGCAACGGCTCAGCCGACTGCGTAGAGCCAAACTGCATGACCTCGATACGATCTTTGGTAGAGGCACGAATAAAAAAGACTAGCCCAATCACCATCAGCGCAGTCAGCAAAAGGGTAGAAGATCGGGTCGGGTCAGTTAAAAACAAAGGCCTAATTTGGGAAAAACAACAGGAGCGGTAGCAACCGTATCGCTTTTAAGTTTAGCAGTCGTAGGAATCGCTCATAAAAAAACGCTAAGGCGATCGCCTTAGCGTTTGTCGTTTTATCAGGTGGAGGCTCAGCTATGAACCTGCGTACTTCATCTCGGCCGCAGCCACACGGGTTGGGGCAGCCTGATGCTTTTGCTGGCCTACCTTTTGCTGACCCACCATATAGCGCTGCCATAGGTCGGCTAGCTCACGGGCCTTCATTTGCCAATCGGGTCTGAGCCTGTACATGCGTCTAGGGCGACCACGGCCTTCTACCTTTTTCCAATAGCCCATAATCGCAGCCTGGTTCTCTAAAAACTTCAAGGCGCTGTAGAGAACCGTATCTGATAGGCGATAGCTCGGATAGTCTTTTTCAATCGCATGAATCAGCTCAGTACCGTACGAGTCATGGCGAATAAGCACTGAAAGCACGTAGCAAACAGCCAGCTCTTTGTTGAGATACACTGGCGGCGGATCTTCAAAAAATTGATAGATATCTTCAAACTTCATAAGAGGGATCCAATAGCGGGTGAGTAAGGAGGCACAGCGATCGGCGATAGCGTACTTGCCAAAAAGGGCAGCAATGCCTTGCCCGAAGGGGGCAGCAACATCATTTGCCAAAAGACCCACTGGTGGCCAAAAGACTCATTGACGTTAAGGTGCAGGCTCAGGGAAAACGAGAACCGCTGAGATAGGTCAGTTCAGAGGCGAGCAAATCGAAACCGCTAATGTGGACTTCTGGAAGGAAGTTAATGCGTGCGCTAGAACTGCTGATTTATTCTAGACAGTAAATAAAAGATTTGCTTAATTTTTTAGGATCTAGCAAACATCCGCAAGGTTTTGTCAGATTTCTGTCTCAAACGCTCATCAAATTTGAGATTTCGTTATTTTTTCTGAGTGAGTACTCTCATACATAGCGCGTTTTATCTCTACCCGTGAAGATTTGAGAATGCCTATGTCAGCTGCTCACCGATGCCATCCGCTCCAACCCTATCAGCCTCTTTCTGGGGGCTGAGTTTCCATAAAGGTACGGAACAGAACTCGACCATTTTCAACAGCGGTTAATTCTAAAAACACAGGGCCTAGCGTGTAAATCGGCTGGCTGGCGATCGCCTGTAGCTCTATTGGCCTGCCGTAGGCTTCTACGCGATTGCGAAAGATATTGACCGCGTTTGACTGACGCCTGGCGACCAGAGGGCTAGGGTAAATGACGCCTCGCCTCTCGGCCTGTAGCTCAGCGCGGGCAGTGAGGGCGGCCACCCGTTCGCGCAAGTTATCGGCGGTGAGGTCGCTGGGCTCTAGCTGTACGGAGGAGACAAGCGAGCCAGTACCGTAGAGCACTTCGTTGACGACGGCTCGCACATTAACCAAAAGGCAGGGCTCACCGCTGCGATTGATAATGTCGTTGACACAGGGTTCGTCTACCACATAGTTTGCAGCTGAGGAGACAATGATGGCGTAGGTTCTCTCATCAAAAGTAGTATCTACAATCTCCCGTAGCTCTGCAGGATCAAAAACAAGGGCGAAGTCGTTCGCTTCTTGAAGGCCGGGCCAAATTTCTCGCAAAGCGTTTCTGTTCGCCCTCAGGAGGGCTGATTCTACGGCCAATCGTGCGGCTTCTTCTGTATTTGATCGGGCGAGAATCACTTCGAGGTTCTCGCCTCGCCGAATTGCCAGGTTGCCGAGGCGCAGGCTGTCAAAGTCGTTTTCTAGCTGGGCGATTTGCTGGTCCAAAAATCTCTGCTGCACCTGAAGCTCTTCTAGACGCGCTTCTTGCACCACAATTTCCTGCTCGCGCTCAGCGATCTGTTGGTTGCGCGCTTGGAGTTCTTCGGTACTGAGCTTGAGCGTTTCACTCTGCGCGGCGAGTTCTTCGTTACGCTGGGCAATTTCTTGATCACGCTGAGCGATTTGGGCTCGGACAGTGGCCTGCTCATCGACTAGGGCTTGGCGTTCGTCGCGCAGGCCAAAGATTTCATCGCGCAGGCTACCGGCTTGCTCAGATACTATTTCTAGCTGCTCTTGGGTATCGCCTAGGCTGGCTAAGATTTCTTCTTCGCGGGCAGCCGCGCTGCGTAAAGAACGGTTGGTTTCTCTGAGGCGCAATTGGGCTTCTTCCTGAAGCTTGGTTGACGCTTCTAAATTGCTCTGGGCAACGTCTTTCTCAGACCTGGTAGATTCTAAGTCGGCCTGGGCCTGGGAGAGATCCTGCTGAATTTCATCGAGGCTGAAGAGACCTTTTCTCAGCTGGCCATCGAGAGCAATGAGCAGCATCAGCGTAGAAAAAGAGGCCACCATCCCGGTGGCAACGCTCACTAGCGTCGCAGTTTGACGGGGCCGTAAGTTAAAAAGGCTGAGCCTGGACTTGCCCACCTTCATTCCAATGCGATCGCCCACTGTGGCAATCACACCGCCCAAGCAGGCCACCGCAAAAAGTAATACAAATCCAGTCATTCATCACTGCCGGAGCCATCTTGGAGCAGGTAGTGCCCGTTCTTACAGTACAGGATATAACTGATTGCCTCTTCCTAGTCCCTATCTCTCCTTATTCCCTATTTCATTCCCTATGTCTAAGTAAACTGCTGAGAGAGCGTCACCGGATCGTGAACCGTGATTTTCTTCTTGTGAATAGAGATCATGCTTTGCTCGCGCAGGTCGCCGAGGAGACGGGTCACCGTTACCCGTGTGGAGCCAATGGCTTCTGCGATCGCCTGATGAGACAGCTTCAAATCCACCGTAATTCCCTCACTGCTCGGGATCCCAAAGTCCCGACAAAGGATGAGCAAAAAGCTCACTAGCCGCGACCCCATATCTCGGTGGGCCAGCGTTTCAATCATCATCTCCGTTTGCAAAATCCGTGATGACAAGCCCCGCAGCATCATCGCCGACAGTTCTGGATTCTCCTTTAGGGCCTGGCTCATCTGGTCAGCCTGAATCGAAATTAGCTCTACAGGCGTAAAGGCGACTGCATGGTAGAAGCGATCGGATCTATCGCCTGTAATCAAAGACAAAACACCAAATACGCTATTTTCACGCAGCAGCGCCACCGTAATTTCTTCACCCGCCTCATACACACGCGACAGTTTCACCGCACCCTTGGTCAAAAAATAAACTCGCTCAGCTGGATCACCTGGGAAGAAGATCGTTTTATTGCGCTCGTAAGAATCGATAACCGGGGGCAAATTGCCACCAGACAACGTGCGAAAGACATCAGCAATAGGCGAGTGAGGAGTTGAGACCATAGCTTCAAAAACTGAGAAGGGATAACGGTACGCACAATGGAGCACGCAGTGGGCAAATCCAATCACTCCATTTGTGGCATCGGAGTTAATGTCATCGGAATAATGTCATCGGAATAATGTCATGAGACTCTAACTAGGCCCACTAATAATAAAACCCATGCACATCAGAGCGTTTTGTATTTCTGGCTACTAAATCGACGTAAACCGCTTAATATTCGCAAAAGTTTCAATGTAAATACAGCATATGGACTATGACATATTTGCTCGATTCTATCCCCACGCTAGCGCAATTACACCGAAAAGCGCATTCTATCGATACCCGTACACCCTGATTGCCTACGACTAAGCAGTGTGTTGAGCTATCTATCTTCCCCAGGCGGCTCTTCCACAGGCGGCAAAGTGCGGATGAATTATTCTCTATCTAAAGTTAATCAACCTCTACCCGGCGATCCCCATTTTTCAGTATGCTCCTATGGCTTGGTGATACACACCTATTCTTCAACAGATAAAGAGAGACATGCTAGATCTGACCGGAAAGAAAGCCCTTGTAACAGGTATTGCAAACAACAAATCCATTGCCTGGGGCATTGCTCAACAGCTCCATGCAGCCGGCGCAGAAATCGGCGTCACCTACCTCCCCGATGACAGAGGCCGTGCCGAGGGCAAGGTAAAAAAACTCACCGAGCCGCTCAATCCCACCCTATTCCTTCCGTGCAACGTCCAAGACGATGACCAGGTCAACACGCTCTTCGACACCGTCAAAGAAAAGTGGGGCAGCTTCGACATTCTCATCCACTGCTTAGCCTTTGCGAACCGAGACGATCTTACGGGTGCTTTTAGCGATACGTCCCGCGCTGGATTTGACTTGGCGCTTAGCGTTAGCGCCTACTCCCTCACCCGCCTGGCACAAGGCGCAAAAGATCTGATGCCAGAAGGCGGCAGCATCGTCACGCTCACCTACTTAGGCGGCGTCCGCGTCGTGCCAAACTACAACGTCATGGGTGTGGCCAAAGCAGCGCTAGAGATGAGCGTCCGTTACTTGGCCGCTGACCTTGGCCCTCAAAACATTCGTGTCAACGGCATCTCCGCTGGTCCTATCCGTACCCTTGCATCCTCAGCCATCGGCGGCATCCTCGACATGATTCACCATGTAGAAGAAGTCGCCCCCTTGCGTCGCACAGTTACTCAGACAGAAGTAGGCAACACGGCTACGTTCCTCAGTAGCGATTTGGCTAGCGGTATTACCGGACAGGTTGTGTACGTCGATTCTGGCTACGCGACGATGGGAATGTGATTTGGCCTATGGCGCGGGGAAAGCAGACCGGCTGTTGATAAAAATATTACTGGCTCTAGGAGACCCCACATAGCGCCAGTGCCAGGGCTCAAAGCTGACACCCTGCTGATTGTTGTAGGGAAAAGACTGCTCGAAGCCGTAGCTACGTGCGTTGGCGACTAGCCAGGCGTAAGCTGGGGTATTTTCAAAAGAATATTTGATATCTGCATCGGGGATGTTGACGTCGCCAATATCGATGGCGTAGCCGGTATGGTGCTCGCTGTGACCGGGAGGCGCACTCAGTTCTGCGGCGGCAAGTTCACTACCCAGCTTTTCAGTTTGCTTGGCAAATAGCTCCGCTTGACGCGCAAAGGTACGAAAGCCTGAGATTGGCATCAGGAGGACACCTTCAGCGGCGGCGGCGGCTTTCATCTGAGCAAAAGCATCGGTGGCTTCGTAGTCTAGGCTTTCTTCTCGCTCGTAAGATTCACGGATAAATAGCCCAACTGACTCCAATCTGGCAGGGTCCGCTTCCTCATAGGGAAAGTGATTGTATTTAACGCTAAATGAATCGGTCGTAACCGCTAGGTCATCGTAGGGCTCGGCGTAAGCATCAATGTCACTAGGAGTAGGAACACGGGCTGCCGATGAAGTTGGCGAATCTGAAGGGGACGCAGAAACGGCGTCTTTGGGAGGAGTTGTACTGGGAGAGGCAGCAGACGAGGGGGCGTCGGTCGTGTTCACGGAACGGTCAGAACCAATTGGAGTGACAGAGATACCTGAAGCAGCTCCGACGTTGGACGAGGAGCTTGCAACGTCTGGAGCAGGAAGCAGCGCATTAACAAAAAGGCCCACAAAAACTATCGTGACTGCCGTCGCAATAGAGATCAATACGTACTGATATGGCCTTGGAAGTCGGTGAAATAGCTTCATGGACAAAAGGGTAAAGCCAACAGGCCTACAAAAGATGAGACGCACGGACGATTTAGCAGTTGAAAGCAACTGAAATAATATGGCTGCTGGAGTGATTAGTCTCTTCTGACTAGCTGACTAGCAATCCAGCCTTGAGCGCCGGAATCAGGGAAGGAGACTTGGTACCAGGTGTAGCCGCCAGAATCGGTGTCGCTATCGAGAATGACGATGCGATCGCCTGGGTAGGCAACATGCTGAGTGCCATAGTTCGTTCCCGGCCCTGAGCGAATGTTTTTACTGCCAGACTCCTGACTCACAATCGTAGCGTTGGTTCTATCTACTGGCGTTGTGGGTTTGGGCGTAGGCGTAGGTGTGGGAACCGGACGAGTCGGCGCTGCATCGCCATCGATTTGAATCAGCTGCCCAGCGATCCATCCTCTAGAGCCCGACGGCGTAACCACACGATACCAGGGGTAGCCTTCCGAATCGGTCGAGCGATCAATTACCTGAATACGGTTTCCGGTCTGCACAGAGGCAACTACGCCGAAGCCAGTCCCTGCACCAGAGCGAATATTTTTACCGCCGCTTTGGCCAACAACCGTACCGTTTGCCCCAGGAGCAGCTGTCGGTGTAGGGGTTACAGGCGCAGTAGTCGGTTGCACTACAGGTGTCGTCTGCGTGGCCGTATCTTCTGTGTCCTCATCGGTATCCGACTGGTCAGTATCTGTCGGTGTACTGTCGGAATTACCAACGTCCGAATCAGGCCCTTCTTCTGTAGGCGTAATTTCTGTCGCGACCTCACCGGCTGTATCGCTGCCACTATCCTCACTACCCCGCACAGTCGACAACCCTCCGGTCATGACCAAAGCAGCAATCAATACACTAAGACCCACCATTCCGCCGACAATCACAGCGCCTTTCCACTGGGAAGAAGACTGTGCAGCAGCTGTTGCTGGCTGTGGGTATGAACCAGCTCCAGGCTGATTCACGGTTGGCGACCCAGCAATAGGAGCCACCATAGCCGTATTGATTTCAGAGTAAGTGCTGCTGGCAGATGGGGTTGCGATCGCACCGCCGCCCACCATTGGCCTAGATGAAATCACGGTTTGAGAAGAGTTAGGCTGCGGAGAAGTAGGAGCCATCGTTGGCGGCAAAGCCTGATTGCTGCTTTGAGCCACACTTGTAGCTACCTCAGTGCTCATTTGTCCCATCGTCAGGGTGTTGAGTACAGACTGCATGTCTTGCACAGTGGAGAAGCGACTTTGGGGGCTCATGTGCGTCGCGCAGTCGAGGAAGTTGGCGAAGCCTGTGCTAAGGCCCGGCGCGTGCTCTCGCCAGCTAAGAGAGCCGGTTTGCGGATTGGTATTTAGCTCCTGGGGAATTTTGCCGGTAAGCAAGAAGATAGCCGTCATGCCTAAGCTGTAAATGTCGCTGGCGTAGATGGGCCGCCCAGAAAGTTGCTCGCTAGGCATGTAGCCAGGGGTACCAACCACAATGGAATGGGTGCTTTGCTCACCCGTATTCATAATGGTTTTCATCGTTTCTTTGACTGCACCAAAGTCAATGAGGACGGGCATACCGTCGTAAGCTCGCAAAATAATGTTGTCTGGCTTAATATCTCGGTGCACAATCTTTTTGCTGTGAATAAAGGCAATCACCGGCAATAGGTGAGTGATAATCGCCTGTACAGTCGCCTCGCTCAGCGGGCCTTCTTTATGCACTTTTTGCGTCAGCGTCAGGCCTTCCACCCATTCTTCTACCAGGTAGAACTGATCATCTTCGGGAAAGTAAGCAAACAGGCGCGGAATTTGATCGTGCGCTTCACCCAATGTTTCGAGAGTGGCCGCTTCACGCTGAAAGCGATCTTGCACCATTTGGTGCAGCTCGGGCTTATCGTGAATCGGCTTCAGCTGCTTGAGTACACACCGCTTATTCGACGGCATATGAGTGTCTTCGACTAAGAATGTTTTGCCGAAGCCCCCATCGCCCAAAATATTTAGCACCTTATACCGGTTGCTAAGCAAAACGAGGGGCGGTGTGCCCAGCTGATCGTTTAAAGACGGATTGGAAGGCGGCTGCGTAGTGTTGTCTGAGGACATCAGAATTATTTCCTCATCGATAAGAGTTTAGATAAAAGAGACTGAACCAATAAAATTTAATCCCACTTGTAGTAGGCCCACCCGTACTTTGGAAATAAACACATCGGCAGCATCATTTTCCAAACAGAAGCGCTGAACGTCAGAAGATTGTACTGAACTTTTTCTTTATGCCAGACAAACTATTGATGAGCTTTATTTTGTCTACATCTTTAGACAGACGAGAGAAAGTAGCTTGCAATAAGCTGAAATAGACCTAGCACAGCATTTGCCATTACAACTCTCGTGCTATTACAGTCTCGACAGTCCTCAAGCAATTCCGCCCACTAAAAGCACAGACGATGCCCCGTTCTTCTTCGCCGACCGTACTGACTGGTCCATACATTGAGCTTAATAATCAAGGCCAGCTACTTCGGTTTGACCTAACACAGGACGTTCACCGGCTGGGCAGAGACCGGGGGTGGGCGGATTTATTGATTCCCGAAGATGGCTGGAGTGTGATTTCTGGGCGGCATGTAGTGTTGCAACGAGAGGGCGCGCAGTACCGAATTCTCGATGGCGATGGGCGAGCTAAGCCGAGTACCAACGGACTCTTTATCAAGCATACGCGGGTGCAAACCCAGCCGGGGCTACTGCTTGACCAAAACGCACAGCTGCAAATCGGGCAAAATCCGCAGAATATGATTTTGCTGAACTATGTGCTGAAGCCTAGCGTGCCGATGACGGCAAATGCTAGCCAGCTTAGGCTCAACTTGCGTTCGGTGTCTTCTGAAGTCGCTCTGGGGCGAGACTTGAGCGGAGTGCCGGGTGCGATCGCCATGACCCTAGATGCCCCTTCGGTCTCTCGCCACCATTCATCTGTCACAAAGGAAAATGGGGGATATGTGTTGCGCGATCGCTCCACCAACGGCACCTATCTCAACCGCAAACGCATCACAACTGCCCGCCCTCTGCAAGATGGCGACATCATCCAAATCGGGCCCTTCACCCTGGTCTTTCGCAACGAAATCCTAGAGATTTTCGACAAGGGCGACAAAATCCGCATCGACGCGCTCAACCTAGTGCGTAAGGTGAAGTACGCTAACACCGAAAAAGTAATTCTCAACGATGTGTCGCTCGCAATTGAGCCAGGGCAGCTCGTCGCGATTGTGGGCGGCAGCGGCGCGGGCAAATCAACGCTGATGAAAACGCTGCTGGGCATCGCACCCACCACGTCGGGAACGGTACTCATTAATGGAGACGATCTGCGCCAGAACTTTGATTTGTATCGCTCTGAGATTGGCTACGTACCGCAGGACGATATCGTCCATACAAATTTGACAGTAGAGGAAGTGCTCTCCTACGCCTGCGAACTGCGATTACCACCAGATACAGATATTCCTGAAGCCGTGCGGCGAACGCTAGAACAGGTAAAGCTGAGCCACGTGCAGCACACGGTGGTCGCTCAGCTCAGTGGCGGTCAGCGCAAGCGGGTGAGCATTGCGGTAGAGCTGCTGGCAAATCCGAAGCTGTTCTTCCTCGATGAGCCAACCTCTGGACTAGACCCTGGGCTCGATAAAAAGATGATGCAGCTGCTGCGGGAGCTGGCAAATGAAGGGCGCACGATTGTGCTAGTAACGCATGCGACTTCTAACCTGGAAGTGTGCGACCGCGTAGCCTTCATGGGTAGCGGCGGGCAGCTCTGTTACTTCGGGCCACCGAACAACGCCATGACCTTTTTTGAGGCACCCGCCCCAGACTTCAAGTACTTTGCAGATATCTACATCAAGCTCGACGAAGGGTTGGATGATGCGCAGCGATCGCAAAATGTCTCCCAGTGGAGCCAAAAGTTTTTGACCTCGCCCGATCATCAACAATATGTGCAGACCGTATTGAGTGCCTCTCAGGTGAATGCGCCTGGAGAAAAGCCGAAGCGGCAAAAGACCTCTTCGATTCGGCAATGGATTATTTTGGCGCGGCGGTATTTGACGCTGGTGGGACGCGATCGCTTCAGCCTCCTTCTCCTCTTCCTCACCGGCCCTGTCGGCGTCATCCTCATCCGCCTCGCCCTCCCCGATCAGTCACCCCTAGCCGAACCACCCACTGTTGCAGCCGATCTCGATGCTTCGCAGGCACCGCTCGCTCTACGCGTATTGTTCGTCTTCACCTGCGCCACCATTTGGGTAGGTCTCTCCGGTACAGCCCAAGCCATCGTCCGCGAAGCCAACATTTATTTGCGTGAGCGATTGGTAAATCTTAGGCTTATCCCCTATCTAGCTTCCAAGTTCTCCATTCACGCTGGGCTTGCTGTCATCCAGGCCATTCTGTTGATGATCATGATTGTGCTGGCATTTGAAGGCCCACAGCCAGAGCTTATTCCCTGGTGGGCTGGGCTATTTGTCACCACATTTTTAACATTGTTGGCTAGCACCAGCTTAGGTCTAATGATCTCTTCTTTCGTGAAGAACCCAACCCAGGCCAACAGTGCGCTGCCCCTAATTTTAATTCCTCAGATCATCTTCTCCGGCATTCTGTTCGACATTGAAGGGCCAGCCCGTTTTATCTCCTGGATTATGAACAGTCGCTGGTCTATCGGAGCCTACGCCGCCGTGCTAGATGTAAACGCAATGGTGCCAGAAGCCTTACCAGGCGTAACGCTTCCATTTGAAGGGTCTACCACCTACGATGCTACCTGGGAAAACCTAATGCTGAATTGGGCGATACTATGTGTACATAGCCTAGTTTGCTTGAGCGTAAGCCTATGGCAGCAAAAGCGAAAGGACATTTTGTAGGAAGTTTCAGGTATCGTCTCTGGAAGTCAGGCTATTAACGAAACACAAGTTAGCATCCTAGCTGAACGATTCAAGGTTTCAGCCAGCTTGTTTCGATGATAGTCAATACTATGATTGCAACAAGTGTCGAGCTAGATCTCATTGCAGTTGATGAAATCTAGCGATCGCACCCAGGCTGCATCTTCATCAAACCCTTCCACCAAGGGCTCCTGCGGCTCACTCGAAAACGCACCCATCCCATGCGAGACCATGTAGCCAGGGAAATAGGCAGGCGGTTCGGAGTCAGCCAAGTATTCACAGATGGCCTGAGCGCGAGTATTGTCTGGGCTCATTTCGTTAATACTGTCGTTCAGCTGGCTAGCTTTCTCTTCTGGCAGACTACCAAAAGCTTCTGCATATAGTGCCTGCAAAGCACCGTGAGCTGTTTTATCTGCAACTCTCTGTGTGTCGAACAAGGCGAAAGCACTCGACACCATCACCAAGTCTGCGGCATCATCAAATCTCTCTTCTTCTACACAAGCTACTGCGCCTGACACAATATCGGCAGCTGAGCTGTTGTTACTCACACTATTAGCAGGCTCACAGCCGAGTGGATTAGTAGCTTCCAAGTTCCCCGCACTCTCATAGCTCGTAATGTCTCCTTCTTTTGTTGTCGTCTGAGGAGAGTTATTGGCAGGTAATGAATTATCGGAGCTGCTAGCCGAAGCACTAGGATTAGCGCAAACTGCTAATACAAAAACAGAAGATAAGACAGTGAGTAGAGTAGTAAGCTTTTTCATAGAGCAGCCTTCTATGGTTTTTTCAACAGAACTAATCAAGTGATTCTTGATGTATCTACCATTGAAAGAAAACCTATTCCAGGTCTTTGGGTAGATTTGATGATTTGGATCTAGACAATTCCACGAACGACAAAACTCAAGCTAAACCAATCAATCTGTAAAAGAACCATCCAAAGCGCTTACAGCTAGTACCTTTTTGTTCGGATTCAGTAGAGGTTGTAGCGCGATCGCCTGTGCCATTTTCATTTGCCCATACGTAAACACGCAAGGCGTTCCTTCTGGCAACAGAGGTTGAATTTCCTGCCACACATAGGGGCTACCGTAGATCACAACTGCCTGTACGTTGCTGCCGAGTGCTTTGATGATTCGATTAGCGATCGCACTCAAGCCTCCACTACTCTTAAACGGATTTCCTCGAATAAACAGCTGCACCAGCGACATTACATCCGTCTTCAGCCGAGAAACATCTGCACTGCGAGCATCCAGCAGCTCTAGCCTGTAGCCCTGAGCGGTCGGCACGGTAACCGCAGGCGCAGTCCGATTCAAAAACCGGCACTGCAAAACATCATCTACCAGCACAATATTTTGCCCCGGCATCAGCGGCCCGCTAATCACCTGACTCAGTGATTGAGACGGCGCATAGCTCACCTGCTGCGAGCTGCGCAAAATCTCCGCAGCCAGCGATTGAATTTCATCAGTTGCCATCAGCTCAGGCTGAACGGGCGGCACCGCGTAATGCTGCCACGCATGGCGAGAAAGACCGTCTGTCACCATCACATCTGCAATCTTGTGCTTGGCGCGCCAAATGCGTTCCACCGCTCGCAAAATCACCGCTGGCGCAATTCGTCCGGCCTTCACCGCATCGCAAACTGCCGTAATGCATCCTTCCACGTCTTCAGGCATCAGCAAAATATCAGCCCCAGCTTCCACAGCCAGCACCGCCGCCTCATAGGGACCATACCGCTGAGTAATGCCGCCCATCACCAAGGCATCGGTCACGATCAGGCCGTCAAAGCCTAGGTCGTGACGCAGTAAACCGCTGAGGGTGACTTTGGAAAAAGTTGAGGGTTGGTCAGGATCTATTTTTGGCAGCTGAAGGTGAGCCGTCATGACACTGTCTACGCCGGATGCGATCGCCTTCACAAAAGGCACTAGTTCCACGGCCTGCAAACGTTCAAAGTCATGATTTACGACCGGCAAACTCAAGTGAGAATCAACATCTGTATCGCCATGCCCTGGAAAATGCTTTGCCGAAGTCAGCACTTGAGAACCCGCTGAGCTATCGCTGGTTCCGGCAATAAATGCGCCCGTCAGCTCGGCAACAACCTCCGCCTCTTCGCCAAAAGAACGAACGTTGATCACAGGATTCGCCGGATTGTTGTTGATATCAACGACTGGTCCGAGCAGCCAATTCAGCCCAATTGCCGTTGCTTCCTGCGCTGTTGCAGCGCCCATCTGCCGAGAAAGCTTCAGCGCCAAAGGCATGTCGCGCTTCGCAATTTCGCCTAGGGCCATTGGTGGCGCAAACCAAGTCGCACCGCTAAAGCGCTGACCCACCCCTTCTTCAATATCTGCGGCCATGAGGAGAGGATACTTGGCCCAGCCTTGCAGCTGCTGCGTACGTACGCCCACTTCTGCTGCGCTACCGCCAAGCAGAATAACACCGCCAATTCCCAGTGCTAAGACTCTTTGAAGATCATCGTTTTTCGACTCCCACTGGGGATATTCCACCTCGTGATCGAACAAATGGCCAGTGGTGCGCACCACCATCATTTGGGCGACTTGCTCTTCGAGCGTGAGCATATCTGGACTAGGGAGGCGTGAAGAAAGCATCTGCGATTATGGGCACCCACCTAAAGCGGTGCCCCTTCGTAAGGGGAACCAACGGAGGGGTCTCGGTGATTGCGATATACACCGGGAACCCCTCCCTTGCGGTTCCCCTTGATAAGGGGAACCAGAATCTGACAAGCCTGAAAGTAGAGCCTGAAAGCCTAAGCCTATGGCGTCTCAATATCGCCTAGATCTTGAGCATCAATCGAATCGCCGGCTTTGCGCTCAGCACTAATCTGATTGAGCACATTCAGCACGTTTGTCGCCAAGTCAAATGAACGGTCTTCTTTGAAGGTGACTTCTGGCGTGCGCCTTAGCTTCATGCGCTGACCCAGCTGACGGCGCACGTAGCCTTCCGCCGCCTGCAAGCCAGCCATTGTTTCTGCCTTGGCTTCATCAGTGCCGTAAATGCTCACAAATATTTTGGCGTGCTGCAAGTCTCCGGCGACATCGACATCGGTGATACTGACCATGCCAGCGCCAACGCGGTCATCTTTGATATCGTTCAGCAGCATTTGGCTGACTTCACGTTTGATAGAGGCTGAGACCTTTGCGACTCGTCTACTAGTAGCCATAAGTAATCAGAAGATAGTTGAAAAAGGGGGCATCTGGTCGGCGTCCTATGGCTCGGTCCATCTGCTGCGACATGAACGCAATGTGATTACGAAAGCCCCAGCATTGCCTGCATTGTGAAAACAAGACCAATAAAGGAGGCAACGACGGCGCTTACAAGTGCGATCGCAGTTGAGGGCCGCTTGAGCAAAGGCACCAAAGGCTCTACTGCGTTGTAGAAAACACCAAGGGAAAAGCTAATGAGGTAGCGAGGGTAGCGAGAGACATTGGCGAAAAATTCTTGCATAACGGTGAAATCGTAAACAGAGCAAAAAACAAATAGGAAGGAGTCTTAAACGCGCATAGGCTCTATTCTACCGCAAGAGATATTGATGAAAGCTCACAGGCAATACATCTTTAGCCAATACATCTGCGCCTTATCTAAGGCGTCTACATCAAATGCATCTACCAGGAGAACTCAGCCAGTCATGCAAAGAAAACGGTAGAGTTTAGCAATGTCTTCTCCCTCACTGCTTTCATCTGACTCTGACTTTACTGTCACGATGGCCCGCCCTTTCATCAAATGGGCAGGCGGAAAGTCGCGCTTAATCGATCAGTACAAACCTTTTTTACCGACAGACTACACCCGCTACCACGAACCGTTTTTAGGCGGCGGGGCGCTGTTTTTTCATCTGGCACCTCAGCTGCACTCGCAGGAAAAAAAGGCGTTCTTGAGCGACCTCAACCCCGAGCTAGTAAATGTATACACCTGCGTACGCGACCGAGTAGAAGAGCTAATAGAGCAGCTGTTAAGGCATCAAGAGCTACATGATAAAACGCATTATTACGAGGTGCGAGCACAGCTTCAAACCGCCCCCGTCGCCCGCGCCGCTCGCTTCATTTACCTCAACAAAACCTGCTTCAACGGCTTGTACCGCGAAAACTCAAAAGGCCTATTCAACGTACCGATAGGCCGCTACAAAAATCCTAAAATCTGCGCGCCTGATCTCCTTCGTCCAGCGTCAGCCGCACTGCAAATCGCTGACATCTCTGAGCGACCCTTTACTGCCATTGCAGAGCGCGCAACCAGTGCAGAAGACTTTGTCTACTTCGACCCGCCTTATCATCCGCTTAGTGACACCAGTAAATTCACCGCCTACAGTCGATACCGCTTCGGCATAGAACAGCAAACTGAGCTGAAAGAATTGATGAAGCAGCTTGCTCAGCGCAAAGTACAGGTCTTAACCTCCAACTCTGACTGTCCGTTTATTCGCGATTTATACAAGAGCTTTCGAGTAGAAACCATCACCGCTGCGCGCTCAATTAATTCCAAAGCCAGCAAAAGAGGCAAAATCACAGAGGTTTTAGCGATCGCGTAGCTTCATGCTGCCATGTCCATCAAGCAGTCAAGCAAATAGCTGTTCCAATGAATACTCAAAGCTAGGGAGAATAGGGCTGGTCAAAATGTCGCCTACTTGCAATGTCACCACTAGGACTAACTGAGAATTCTCTCGTCTATACACGCTTACTTGCTTGAGTCGCCAATCTAAGATCCAATATTCTCGAACACCCTGAACCGAGTAAAGCCTGAGCTTGAGATTTCTATCTCGCCTGATGTTATCTGCACCTAAAGACAGTACCTCTACCGCTAGATCTGGAGCTGCAATTAAGTGCCCTGAGTCATCTAGAACTGCTGACAAACGATTTTTCTCAACCCAAACCACGTCGGGTATGACGTTATCTGCATCTGTAAACAGAACACCAGGACAAATGGAAGCTTCACCCAGCTTAGTTGATAAAGACCAAGCATCTAAAGCAGAAAAAATGCGACCGCATGTCTTTTGATGCCCCCAGTGTGGTGCGTGAGTCACGAGTAGTTCTCCATCAATGATCTCGTAGCGCTTTCCATCTTTAGGCAGCAGATCTAGGTCTGAAGACTTCCATCGAAATTTAGCAACCACAGCCGTGTCCTTTTGCAATATTCATAGTTTACTCGCTATCTCTGGTCTGTTGGGCTGGCTTCGTATTTGTACAGAAGGCTCACTACCTCCACAGCCTTTTCCAGATAAACTCACGAGCCATCAATAGCGAAAAACACGGACATCCGCCGCTAGCCTCGCTGGGAAAAATACGAGAAAGTTGTATTTCTTAAACAGTGATGATTTCAAAGGCGAAAAAGCTCTCTATTAGTGGCGGTGTTGCCATCGCCGTTCTGCTCAGTGCAACAGTTGGGCTCAAAGTATTTGCGCAGCAGCAAAGCACGAAGCAAATCGCAGCGCTCAATACTCACCTCGCGGATCTTCAAGATATTGCGGCCAATGAAACAGTGGCCCGGCTAGATGAAAAACTCATCGCCATGCAAATCGGGCCGTCAGCGCTCATTGACAACCCAAACGATGACATTGACAACAGTATCTATGCTGTCAATGAGGTGCTGAGCGAGGCTCTGAATGACTACTTCAACGAAACGCTTTTACTGACAGAATCTGCGCCGCTGCCCGCCGTACCAGAAGAAGTTGTCGCCTACATTCAAGCGCAGGAGACACACTTAGCAGACATTAAGACGCTGCTCACAGAGATGCCAGCACCCGTTTGGGCATTTGACTCGGCGGCGGGCTATGACACAGTACTGCCTCAGCACTGGAATACAATAAAACTACATCAGATGCTAACCGCGCGCAGCATACTACACATCCAGGCTGGGCAAACGAATGAAGCCCAGGACTATCTTCAAGCCGCACAAAATTTGCAGACTGGGTTAGGCAGCAGTCCACTCCTGCTTTACCAACTTTACAGCTACATAATGCTGCGACCACAGCTGGTAGTCCAGCGGTTTGGCACGGCTGTCTCTACAGAAATCGCACCTGAGAGCTATGCCCAAACTATGCTGGAAAGCGTAATAAGAGACAACCGCCAGGTCGGTCGCAGCATGTTACAACAACTCAATCATGACTCTAATAGCGATGCGATTAAAGCCGCTATTATCCACCCTTTTCCAAAGTTCTTTCCCAAGGCAATGATGCAGCTGTCCTTGAGCGATCGCGCTGCCGTGCTAGAAGAGAACTTTCAAGCGATCGCACAGCAAAATATCTGTGACCGGTCACAAACACCCACTATCGAGTACGCCGCATGGAATCCATTTAAAGCAAAGTACGACATTTCCTACTCACCTCTGGCGACAGCCGCCGACGTATCACTTTCAGCAGAGCTAAATACCTTGGTCGACGAAGCTCAAACCTACTTCAAAGTTCACCAGCAGTGGCCTCAGTCCTTGAATAGCTCAGAGTCTGTAGTTTGCCCAGGCACCCAATGGATCTACGAAAAAACGGCTGAAGGCATCACCCTTAGCTATAGCGGTGAAGCACCCTCGTCAAGAACTAGTTCGCCACTAACCTATCGCGCGTCTACGGCTATTCAGCAAGCACCGTAAACCCAAAGACTAAGCGTTGATACTCATCACAAAAGAGCCGGTGATCACTAGCGATCACCGGCTCTTTCATTGTGCTTACACCGTGAGCCTTATCGCAGTAAATTCTACGGCAAAAGCTATTTTCTCGTAGCAGCCAAAGAATCTATTCTTCGTAGCTGCCACCAACACTAATTGGCGTATTCAAAACTTCTGCACCTGCCAAGTCCACAGGACCGACGTCCGCGCCTTCAAGACTAGTATAGATAAGCGTAGCCCCGGCCAAGCTAACGTTCTCAATTGTTGTATCGTCTAGCGATGCATTGGTTAAAAATGCACCGGTTAAATCAGTGTTGACCAGTATTGCACCTGTCAGGTCTGCACCTTCTAAATTGGCATAGGACAGCTGCGTACCTGTCAGGTCAGCTTCTCGTAAATCTGCACCAATCAAGTGCTCGCCTGTGAGGTCCGCGTTGGTGAGATCGCAGCCTTTGCAAACACCTGTCTCTAGCAGCTGAGCAATGTCAGCAGGATTGGCAGCCAACGCTGCGTTTGGGGCTACGGTGGCAGCGAGGCCACTACCGCCCAATGCGATTACAGCTGCGAATAAAAAGGGCCTGAGCGCTTTCTGGGGTGCTTTTACCAAGGCTCTCATTGAGCGTTTCATCTGTTCTCTCCTCTTGCTTAAATCTCGATAAAGAAAGTGCTTTCCGTACTAAACAAATTCTTTATCATTTGTGGCTGATGACGCCTTCACTAGTAAGGGGCTTTACTTTATTTTGGGCGTCTTTGGACACTCTTCTGATAGATGTTCGTCCAAGGTATCAACAGGCTTTTTGTCGCCGATTCCTGTTTTTCAAGCTACATTCACTCTAATATTTCAAAGAATGAAAAGCATCTCTCCGTGGGCGCACATTTTTTGATGCGTATAATTCTGATTAAAAGGCAACCAAATCACCATAAAGACCTCAAGAAAAAGACCTAAAGCTATCGATAACCAAACGCGTTTCGTATAAATAAATTCTAGAACAAAGTGCCCCCCAAAGTAGGCAGTGTTAACCCTACCTCACCGTTAAAAAAGATACTTTGAGGGCGATCGCAGCTCTCACACGTTTAGACGTTCTAGCATTAGAACATTGAAGACAGGGCCTTTCCAGAGCCTTTGCGGGGATCAAGGCAGTGCACCGAATAGAGCGGTCACAGGTTTGAATTATTAGAATCAATATTTGTAAACATGTAGCAATGTAACCAAACATATAGACGTAGCGTTTTTGGCATTGACTAAAAACGGCGTATCAAAAAGTGCTGAATGAACGGCCACCTTTGGCGCACCAAACCTAGGAGCTGTCCGTTTTTAGGCTAGATCGGTGTAAGCTTATGAGCAATTCGGGCTCCCTTTCGATCGCTATGGACACGCTACTTCTATTCGTTTACTTTCTAGTCGTGTTTTATGTTCTTTACCAGATGGCGCTGTCACTGGAAAAGAAGCTGGAAGACCGGGTCATCATCCACGTAAAGAAGGATATTTTAGCTGACCAAACCCAAACACAGCTCGACCACCAGAAAGAAGATGCTAGCCACATCAAAGCCGCTGCCGACGAAATGAGCTTCGGCAAAGGCAAGCTGACCTACACTGTGCTGAAGCTCTCGGTTGGCAAGGGCACGCCTAAGGAGACGCTGAAGGCTCCTGACGCGATCAAACTCAAGAGTATGGGGGTTAGTGAAGCCGGTATTTTGGCCCTCTTGTCAGAGAAGATTTCCATTCGAGTCACGCCCACTGGTCAGCAAAGGCTCAGACCGATTTCGTATCTATCTGTATTCGTTAACAACGAAACCAGCGACATGCAGATTTACATTAACTGGGACCACAGCTCGATTGAGATGTTTAACGACAGTAATCGCGTTATCCGCAGCACGCCCAATATGCCGCGTGACCTGTCTCAGCCTCAAATTTTCAGTGTGGTCAATCCGCAGCGCTCTATGAGTTCGGATGTCACCATCGAAAAGAATTACTTCTATAGCCCCGAGAGCGATCGCATGGAACTGGGCGACGTGCTCGTCAACCTAGAGGAGCGTATAGAGTTTTCGCAGGTTAGCGACCCGACAACTGATGAAAAAAATATCCAGCCGCTCTACACCCTTGATCTCATGATTGGCATCAAGCGAGTGACCGAACCCAACGAAGAACTCATCAATCTATTAGTCCCGTTTGTTTTCACGCTCGAAATTGAGCCCGATAAAATTGCCCTACCGCCGCTGCGATGGCTGTTGCGACGCTTTGGCAAGCGCAACAAACCGGAGGGCAGCTGGTTCTGGGGAAACACAGGAGAAGGCTAGTAGCAGACACACTGTGTGGCAAAGGTAAAAACAACTGAGCTCGCCATAAAGCCAGGCAGAGAATCTCCCTAAAAAGCGCTTGATGTGAGGAGGACTCGAAGCGATACACTATATCTCTAGAGTTGGCTCAGTGGTTGCGGGCAGCGGAGACTATGCTTCGGCACAGCCCTCCGCAATTGCCTGAGGAAAGTCCGGGCTCCCGAAAAGTCACACTTGCTGGGTAACGCCCAGTGCGGGCGACCGTGAGGAGAGTGCCACAGAAACAT
>ERZ1740067.211-NODE-211-length-48781-cov-41.428970_pt1 | contig 48781 bp, 44 predicted proteins | sample MGYA00581736_ERZ1740067 | MGnify/ENA primary metagenome ERZ1740067 (study PRJEB43018, sample SAMN04849236) | marine metagenome | isolation source: floating plastic debris | place: Pacific Ocean | collected 2008-08-27 | study: EMG produced TPA metagenomics... | reverse complement strand
GGGCGCGGATGTCTTCGGCAACAGCTTCAAGGGCCTTCAGTTCGATGTTGCAGTAAGGGCACCACACACCGTGATAGAAGCTCAGAACGACCGGGCCGTTGGCCAGCAGGTCTTTCAGAGCGACTTCGTTAAGATCCGAATCTGTTAGCACGAAATCAGCAACACTGTCGCCAGCCTTGAGAGCGCGTTCGGCTTGGCCGCCGTCGGTCAGCTCTTGGGAGGACTGGCCAAAGTCTTCAAATGCGCCTTCTTGTTGACTGAAAAGATGTTCGATGACGTGTGGTCCGATCCGCACCGTGCCTGGTCCGTCGACGACATGCCCGAGCACTACCGAGACCAGTTGATGCAGGCCCTCGAAGCGGTGATCGGAGACAACCTTGAGGAGGAATAGCTTACTGTCAGCATCGGGCCAACTGCTCGACTTGTTGAACGTTCATGCCAGGCTTCTCCGAAACCACAGATCGCGTGTTTGTCTGGAGAAGGATCCAACCCAATCGCGTGAAAAACGCTAAATCGGCAAGTTGTTGTTTTTTAAGAGAAGGGAATTTGTCGCAACCCAGTTTAGAATCTGCCCGCCTTCATATTGCGATTTGAAAGCGCCGCGAGTTGTGTGTCACGTGGCAGGTACCTGCATGCGCGTTTGTTCAAGTTCTCGACCGATCCTTTTTGCCAAGGCGCTTGCGGATCGCAGAACCAGCTGTCGGTGCCAAAGCCCGATTTCAGCTTGCGCCATGCGCGGAACTCAAACCCGCGGTCGAAGGTGATCGACTTGCGGGCTGGCTGGGGCAGGGGTTTCATCACATCCATCAGCTTGTTGATGAAGTGGGTCGAGCTGCGGTCGTTGTTGCGGAACAAAACGGCAAAGCGAGTTTTGCGTTCGACCAATGAGGCGACGTTCATCGTGCCCTGTGAGCGCTCGAATATCATCAGATCACCTTCCCATTCGCCAAAAGTCTCGCGGGTCTTCACATAGTCAGGGCGTTCATGGATGGAGCGATCCGGTGGAAATACCTGGCCTCTGGGGCGTCTGGCAAAACGCGGTTGCCGCTTCTTGCGTCTACTTGGCAAATGGCGCGCCAGTTGTTCGGACTGTCCTTCGGCACTGTAGACGTAAGCATAGATCGTCTCGTGGCTGACACGCACAGGCTGGTCATCAAAGCCAAGGCGACCCGCGATCTGTTCTGGTGTCCAGCCGATCTTCAACTGAGCGATGACATGAGAACGAAGATCCTCCAGACGGACCAGCTTGCGTCTACGAGCACGGCGCTTCGCTGCTTCACGCTGTGCAACCATGCCGTAGTAGCCGTTCAGATATGGCAGCTCTTCATCGTTGAAATAGTTCCGCTTGATCTCGCGATAGACCGATGAACGGTGTCTGCCGATCTCAGCTGCGATCTTGCTCACAGGCACTTTCGCGTTCAGCATGTCTTCGATTGCGCGTCTCTCACGCAAATCCAGCTCTGTATGGGCCATGTCCGTTCTCCTTGCTTTTCAGCAAGATAGGGAATTTGTCGCAACCCAGTTTAGAATCTGCCCGGCTACACTCACATAACGCATAATTGTTATTATGTTAATTATCCTAGAGCATATCCCGCGCCTCTAACCGTTCTTACTGGATCTTCTCCGCCATGCTTCGTCAGCACCTTGCGCAGGCGTCCGATGTGGACATCGACTGTGCGCGTATCAACGTAGATATCCCGGCCCCAGACGCGGTCGAGCAGTTGTTCACGGCTCCAGACCCGTCCCGGTTTTTCCATGAATGTGCTGAGCAAACGGAATTCTGTCGGTCCGAGCTTCAACTCGTCGGGGCCTCGCATGACCTTGTGACTTTCCGCATCCAGCACAATGTCTTCGAATTCCAATCGCTGACCGACGGTGGATGGTCTGACGCGCCGCAACTGACTGCGGACGCGCGCCATGAGCTCAATAACTGAATATGGCTTGACGACATAGTCATCCGCGCCGGTTTCAAGGCCGCGGACCTTGTCAACTTCTTCTGACCTTGCAGATAGCATTATAATAGGTATTCCACGAGTTTCCGGGCGTATCTTCAGGCGGCGACAGACCTCGATACCGCTCAGGTTGGGCATCATCCAATCTAGCACAATGATGTCCGGAAGGTCTTCGTCCACCAGCAACAGCGCTTCCTCACCGTTCTGCGCCCGACTAACGGCAAATCCTTCTGCCTCAAGATTATAGGACAAAACCTCCCGTTGCGCGGGTTCATCTTCTACAACCAGAACTCTCGGCTGATCGATCGACATGAAACCCTCCTAAGCTTGCAGCGATGTTTTGTCAGCTTTCATCCGCGCGTCGTCGGGATACTCACCATTCACGAGGTAGACGACTTGTTCAGCGATCGAGGTCACATGGTCGCCCATGCGTTCGATGTTCTTGGCAATAAAATGCAGGTGCATGCAGGCCGTTATATTGCGAGGATCTTCCATCATAAATGTCAGAAACTCGCGGAATAGCGCGTTGTACATCTGGTCGACCTCGCGGTCGCGTGTGATCACGTCCACCGCCAGTTCCGCATCACGGCCGATGTAGGAATCGAGCGCATCCTTGATCATATTTTCGACCTCTTTGGCCATTCTGCGCAGCGCGCCAGCGCTGTCATTCACCGGCGCGAGCTGCGACAGAACGCTTGTACGCTTCGCCATGTTTTTTGCATAATCTCCGATGCGTTCAAGGTTTGCGCTGATCTTGATGACCGACAGTATCAGACGCAGGTCGACTGCCGTTGGCGCCCGCAACGCAATGACGCGCGCCGCCTCCTCGTTGATCATCTGCTCAAGACTGTCGATGGCCTTGTCGCCCTGACGGACTTTCTCGGCACGCTCTTCGTCACGTGTCTCAAGGCTGATCGCGGCCTCCATGATCGCCGCTTCGACAAGGCCGCCCATTTTCATGATCTGGGCCTGGATCGCTTCAAGATCTCTGTCGAAGGCAGAGGCGATGTGTTGGTCTTGCATGTTCGGTCCCCTACCCGATCCGACCGGTAATATAGCTTTCGGTCCGTGGATCGGTTGGATTGGTGAAGATCTGGCCTGTCTCGCCGTACTCGACGAGATTGCCCAAATGAAAAAAAGCGGTCTTCTGACTGACGCGCGCGGCCTGTTGCATAGAGTGGGTTACGATGACCACTGAATAGTTCTGCCGCAATTCGTCGATCAGTTCTTCAACTTGCGCCGTGGCGATGGGATCAAGCGCTGAACAGGGCTCGTCCATAAGCAGAACCTCGGGTTCGGTGGCGACCGCGCGCGCAATGCAAAGTCGTTGTTGCTGGCCTCCGGACAAACCGGTTCCCGGTTCGTTCAGACGATCTTTCACCTCGTCCCAGATTGCGCCGCGCTGGAGGGATTTCTGAACAATTTCATCTAGTTCTGACTTGTTCTTTGCCAACCCATGAATGCGTGGTCCATATGCGACGTTGTCATAGATCGACTTTGGAAAGGGGTTCGGTTTCTGAAAGACCATCCCCACCTTCGCCCGAAGCTGTACCGGGTCAACGCGATTGTCGTAGATATCTTCGCCGTCGATTTGGATATCGCCTTTGACGCGGCACACGTCGATGGTGTCGTTCATCCGGTTTAGGCAGCGCAGAAAGGTCGACTTGCCACATCCGGATGGGCCAATGAATGCCGTGACCGTCTTGTCGTCGATATCCACGTCGACGTCCTTGATCGCATGCGTCTCGCCATAATAGACCTGCACTTTTCGGGCGACGATCTTCGTCTCTTTGACGTCCACGTCTCTCTCCACAATTCTCATGTCGTTCATGGCAGTGTCTCCTACCAGCGGCGTTCGAAACGGCGCCGCAAAATCACGGCGATCGTATTCATGGTCACAAGAAAGACCAACAGGATGATGATGCCGCCCCATGCCCTTTCATAAAAGGCCGGATCAGCGCGTTTTGCCCATTCATAGATCTGCGCAGGCATGGCGGAGTTCGGATCAAGAAGGCCAGATGCAACGCTGTCGGGTGGGTTCGAGGCGATGAAGCCGACCATGCCGATCAACAAAAGCGGTGCGGTTTCCCCAAGCGCTTGGGCCAGACCGATGATCGTCCCTGTCAGAATACCAGGTGCCGCCAGAGGCAACACATGGTGGAATACTGATTGCATTTTCGAGGCCCCTACCCCAAGGGCTGCGTCCCGGATCGACGGTGGCACGGCCTTTAGGGAGGCACGTGTCGAGATGATGATAGTGGGCAGCGTCATCAGTGTAAGAACCAGCCCGCCGACCAGCGGAGCCGAATTCGGAAGGTGCATGTAGTTTATGAAGACAGCCAGACCGAGGATGCCGAATACGATGGATGGAACGGCCGCAAGATTGGAGATGTTAACCTCGATTATATCAGTCAGCCAGTTTTTGGGCGCGAATTCCTCAAGATAGATCGAAGCCGCGACACCGATTGGCAGTGATAGAACCAGCACAACCAACATCATGAACAACGACCCAAGCATGGAGGTGCCCATGCCTGCGGCCTCTGGTCGGGCGTCCGATGCATCCGACCCGGTGATGAACGCCATGTTGAAGCGTTTCTCGATGACGTTCTGTTCCATCAACTGGTCCACCAAATCCAGCTGTGCAACATTTATTTTTTTATCGTTCGCGATGGTGTCTCGGCTGACGCGGCCTTTGAGATATCCATCCACGCGCGATGCCGCCAGAAACTCGAATGATTCGGTTTCTCCAATCTGATCCGGATTTGAGATGACAAAGTCGCGCAATTCCGCGCGCGCGCCTGCAGAAAGCAGATCGTCAGCCATGTCCTTGGCGCTCACCTCTGTGACCAGGCCCAGTTCTGCGACTTTTTGTTCGAACGCGTCGCGCAACAGCGGTCCGTAGCCAAATGTGGACACTTTGCGAATGTCTGCCAGATCCCGGTTACCGTTCTTGTCCAGACGTTCTTCCTCAAGCGTGACATCCAGTGAGATGAACGTTTGCTGATAGGCCCCGACGCCCCGCCCGATGATGGTTGTCAGGAGAATGAGCAACATCAAGATGCCCAGCGAAATCGCGGCGACGCCATACATCTTGAAACGCGCCTCGGCACGATTGCGCCTGCGCGTGCGATCGTCGACGGCTAGGATCGAGGACCTGCCAGTTGATCCGACCGGGATCGGGCTTGCGCCACTGTTCGGAATGTCCGTCATTCGTACTGCTCCCGGTATCTGCGAACGATGTACAGCGCCAAGACATTCAAACCGAGTGTCAGGACAAAAAGCGTCAGACCAAGCGCGAATGCCACGAGGGTCTCCGGGCTGGCAAAATCGGTATCACCCGTCAACTGGCTGACAATGCGGGTGGTGATTGTGGTCATCGCTTCAAACGGATTGAGCGAGAACTTGGCGATGGCCCCTGCCCCCAGCACGACAATCATCGTTTCGCCAATGGCGCGTGATGCCGCCAGAAGGATTGCACCGACGATGCCCGGCAGCGCTGCTGGCAGAACGACCTGTCGGATCGTCTCGGACCGCGTCGCTCCCAAGCCCAAGGATCCGTCACGCATGGCTTGTGGTACGGCGTTGATGATGTCATCGGACAAGGACGACACGAACGGGATCAGCATTATGCCCATAACCAGACCTGCGGTGATCACCGCCGTCGCACCGTTCATCCAACCCAGCCCGGCCAGGCCGCTGCGCCCGAAAACATCGACGAGGAAAGGCCCGACCGTCAGAAGCGCAAAGAGACCGTAAACAATTGTCGGGATGCCGGCGAGGATTTCGATCAGAGGTTTAGCGGCAGAGCGCACAGCGGCCGACGCATATTCGGAGAGATAAATTGCGGCAAAAAGCCCGATGGGCACTGCGACAGTCAGAGCAATCAACGAAATATAGAGCGTGCCCCAAAGCAGCGGCAGAATAGACAAATCGCTGTTGCCGCGGAAGTTCGGTGCCCAACTGCCACCGAAGAAGAAGTCGGTCCAGGGATGCAATGAAAAGAAATTCCGCGTTTCAAACAGCATCGACAGGACAATGCCGACCGTCGTGAGGATTGCAATCATCGCCGCGAGCTGCAGCAACAGCAGGATACCCCGCTCTACCGTGTTTCGGGCGCGGAACTCGCCTTTTGCGAGGAACACTGACACAGCGAAGCCTGCGACTGCCAGAAGTCCGACAAAAGCGATCATCCATAAGCGACCCGCAGATGTCAGTTCTCTGTAACGCTGGGCCGCATTAAGAACCTCGGCCTGCACGTTAGATCCAAGGGCGACACCGACCTCACCCAGCCGGGCGCGAATGTCGGTAAACTCCGTCCTGATAGATCCTGCTTCCTCTTCGGTCATGGCCCCGCGTGCCACCGCGATATCAAGCCCCTCAGCCACGCGGCGCACATCGCTCATCACGAGATTGCGCGATGATCCTTCGGCAATCGCCTGGTCGGGGATCAAGCCGAACACCTGATTCTCGGTAAAGAGCGGTTGTGCGAGCAGCCATATCATCATGACGCCCAACGACGGAACCGCGGTGAGCATAATGGCAGTGTAGCCATAGTAAGATGGAAGAGAGTGCAGCCCGCGTGCATCGCCTGCGACACTATTAAGTGCACGTGAACGCGCAATATAAAAACCTATGGCCGCCAGGACAACCACCAGCAACGCGAGTAGGCCGTTCGTTCCAAGACCCAGCAAACCAGCCATACCGGAGACCTCCAAAGTCGCTGAATAGGCGCGACCGGATAAGTGATTGCACTGTCACAGAGACAGGATGGAAGAAGGGTCGCGGTTTTGCGCGACCCTACTCTAGCGTTCTCTTAAGAGCTGCCGCCCATGACTTTTTCGTCGGAAACCGCCGACTGTGTTTCGGACAATTCAGGATCCGAAACGAGTCCATACTCGGCCAGTGGCCCATCTGGCCCCGCGATTTCGTCATTGACGAAGAATTCGGCGAATTCTTTCAGGCCAGGGATGACGCCGATATGCGCTTTCTTAATGTAGAAAAAGAGCGGACGCGAGACCGGGTATTCGCCCGAAGCGATCGTCTCGGTCGATGGTTGAACAGCGCCCATGGTCGCGACCTTCAACTTGTCTGTGTTGTTCTCATAGAAGGCCAGGCCGAAAACACCGATCCCGTTGGTGTTGCTGTCAATGCGCGCCAGTGTTTCGGTGTAGTCACCATCGATGTCCACCGACTTGCCATCCGTGCGGACGGCCATGCAGGCCTCTTCAGCGGCATCTTCGTCCATGCCCATGTCCATCATGGCCGCCATCGCGCCGGTGTCTTCGCAGCCCTGAAGCAGGACTTTTTCTTCAAAGACTTCCCGCGTGCCGTGCTTGGTGCCTGGGATGAACGCCGAGATATCGACAGCGGGCAGATCGCCGTTTACGTCGCTCCATTGCTGGGCGGAGTTTGCGACCATTTCGCCGTCGGCAGGACGCTCGGCGGCCAACGCCAGATACCAATCCGAAGGTTCGAATTCGGTGAATGCCGGTCCCGCTTGCTGGCTGGCGAAAACGATGCCGTCATAGCCTATACGCACTTCGATAATGTCCGTCACGCCATTCTCTGCGCAGGCAGCAATCTCCTTTTCGCGAATTTTACGGGATGCATTCGCGATGTCGATTGTGTTGACGCCCACGCCTTCACAGAAACGCTTCAGACCAGCGGAGGATCCACCCGATTCGACAACAGGTGTGGGGAACTCGAAGTTTTCACCAAAGGCTTCGGCCACGATGGATGCATAAGGCAGAACCGTCGAAGACCCGGCAACTTGCACTTGGTCGCGCGCACTTGCCGTTGTGGCTGCCAGCGCTGTCAGTGCCAGCGCCGATGTGGTGAGTTTCACGAAGGACATGAACGTCTCCTGTTTGAAAGCAGTGTTAGGTGATCCCCCCAGGGAATCTCAGTGCCGTGACTAGGTCGGCTGCGCTATGCTTTTGTGACAGAAGCGTAACAGTTTCATGACACCTCCAGAGCTTCCCGTGAAAGTGGTATCAGAACTGCGAAATTGGCAGGATGACACTGAAAGTGGAGCCTTCACCAAGAACGCTGTCCACCCGCAATCTGCCCCGGTGTCGATTGATGATGTGCTTGACGATGGCGAGGCCGAGGCCAGTTCCTCCGAGTTCTCTGCTGCGGTGATTATCGGCGCGGTAAAACCGTTCGGTCAGTCGTGGCAGATGTATCGGGTCAATGCCTGCGCCGTAGTCGCGTATCTCGACGCGGACGCCTGGGGCCCGCAAGACGGGCTCTCTGTTGGACAATTGCAGGCTGACCAGGACTTGCCCGCCGGAATTGCCGTATTTTATCGCATTTTCCACCAGGTTGGTGAAGACCTGTGTCAACTGGTCTGCATCCGCTGTCATGTGCAAGTGGCCGTTTTCAAACGCGGTCTCAATTGTGACGTTTGCCTCTTCAGCAATCGGTCTGAGCGAGCGGATCACAGAATGCAGAATGTCAGTGAGATTGACCTTTTCGGTGGGGCGGACTCGTTCTTCGCCCTCAACCCGGCTCAGCGACAGCAGATCGCCCACGAGGCGGTTCATCCGCTCTGCCTCGCCCTGCATGACGTCAAGAAACCGAATTGTCGCGGCCTCATCGCCTCGAGCCGGCCCTTTAAGGGTCTCGATAAAGCCCATAAGCGCGGTCAGAGGAGTCCGCAGTTCGTGGCTGACATTGGCGACGAAATCGCGGCGCATCTGTCCGGCTTGTTCTAGATGGCTGATATCTTCAAACGTCAGCAAAACTGCACCGGCCCAATGGGAATCGACACCTGGCAATACCCGGCAGCTGACCCGATAAATCATATCCTGACCGACCTGGCTGGAAAGATACTGCGCTTCGCGCGGGGCAGAATCTCGCAGGCAGGCTTCAATCGCATCCAGTAACGCCGGTTGGCGCAACATCGTGACGTAGTTCCGGTCGATTGGCGATGTGCCAAGCAACGTTTGGCACAGGCTATTGGCCGCAACGATGCGTTCCGTTCCGTCAATCGCGAGGCTGGGGATTGGCAGCGCATTGAGCATATTTTGAAGACTGCCGGCGCTCATGCACGCTGCTCCCTAATGTTGGGCTGCACTGACGGCGTCCGCGAATACTCGGTACAGTGTATCGGGGTCTTCCAGACCAACAGATACACGGAAGAACCCTTCGCTGATGCCAAGTGCTTGACGCTCGGCCGGTGACAAGGCGCGGTGTGACGACGATGCGGGATGCGAAAGCGTGGTTCCAACATCGCCTAAGGTGGGCGCGAAGGCCAAGCCCACTGCGGCGCGGGTGAATGCATTCGCGGCCTCGCGGCCTCCTTGCAGTTCAAAGCTCACCATATTGCAGAAGCGTTTGCCCAAAAGGTCAGCGGCCCTTGCCCTGTCGGGATGATCGTCGCGGGATGGATAAATCACGCGCGCAACGCCTTCGAGACCTGCCAGATGGTCGGCCAGTCGCATCGCCGTCTCCTGCGCCCGGTCAAACCGCAAATCGAAGCTGAGCATACCGCGTTCCGACAGCCAGCAATCGAATGGGCTGGGCGTAAGACCAGCCGTGATCGCGAAGACGCGCAGCCGGTCTGCCAGCTCCCCGCTGCGCGCTGCTACATAACCCAGCATAACGTCAGAGTGGCCCGCCAGAAGTTTGGTGACCGAATGGATCACAATATGCGCGCCATTGTCGAAAGGCTTGAACGCTCGGGGTGTGGTGAACGTGTTGTCGACCGCCAGCAGAATGTTCCGATCTGCCGCCAACTTTGCCAAACCCTTGATGTCTGCCACGCGAAGGGTCGGGTTCGACACGACTTCGATCAGGATCAGCTTTGTCTCTGGCCGGATCACCTCGGCGACTTTGCCGACGTCACCCGCGTCCACCAGCGAGGTCGCAATGCCCAGTCGCGGCAGGTCTTCCTTCATCATCCGCAAAGAACGACCATAAAGCTGGTTCCCGCCGATCACATGGTCACCCGTCGACAGAAGTCCCATCAGAACGGCGGAGACGGCCGACATGCCACTTGAGGTTACGATACCCGGCTGCGGCGCGCCCTCCATTCGGTCGATCATACGCCCTACGACGTCGGCATTTGGATGCCCCTCGCGACTGTAGGTGTAGCCCTGCAATGCCCCTTCATATTGCGCATCAAGCATATCCGGCGTGTCGCTGGCATAGACCACCGAAGGGCTAAGCGGCGTAATGACAGGGCGGCTTGCGCTTTCTGGAAGGGTGTCGGGCCGCATCAATGTGCCGCGCGTATTCTTTGTCATTCGACGGCCTTCAGCTCTGACCGGAAGTTTCGCATGTTCTGCTGGTAGTGCAGCGCCGAACCTTCCAGCATCGCGATGGCGGCGTCATCCAACTGGCGCACGACCTTGCCCGGGGATCCCATAACCAGACTGCCATCTGGGATTTCCTTGCCTTCGGTAATTAATGCACAGGCCCCGATCAGGCAGTTTTTACCGATCTTTGCCCCGTTCAGTACCGTCGCTCCCATGCCGATCAGGCTGTTGTCACCGATGGTACAGCCATGCAGCATGACCTTATGCCCGATCGTACAATTTCGCCCGATGGTCAGGGGGTAGCCCGCATCGATATGCATGACGGTGTTTTCCTGGACGTTGGTCCCCGCGCCGATACGGATTTCTTCGTGGTCGGCCCGAATGGTGGCGCCGAACCAGACGCTGGCACCCTCCTCAAGCACGACCTGCCCGATCAGGTTGGCATCCGGTGCCACCCAGCTGTCGGCGTGACATTGGGGGCGCTTGGCACCCAAAGCGTAGAGTGTCATCAGGTCTCCTCGAACTCTGCGTGAAGATTGCGAACGTGGTCTGTCAGATCGGGCTGCTGCAAACGACGCAGACGCGTGGCCTCTACAATCGTCTTCAGCCGCGCCTCTGTCTGGTCCAAGTCGTCGTTGACCAGCACGAAGTCATAACCGTCCCAATGGCTGATCTCGTCCCAACTTTTCTGCATGCGGCGCGCGATGACCCCGTCATCGTCCTGTGCCCGGTTTTCGAGCCGCCTGCGCAATTCTGAAATGGAGGGTGGCAACAAAAAAATCGACAATGTATGGGGCCCTAGCGAGGAATTCCGGATCTGCTGTGCACCTTGCCAGTCGATGTCGAACAAGACGTCCCGGCCTGCATCAATCGCCCTCTGCACCGGATCTGAGGGTGAGCCGTAAAAATGTCCGAAGACATGGGCATGCTCCAGCATTCCGCCTGCAGCCACCATCGCCTTGAAGCTTGCGTCGTCTATGAAGTGATAGTCTGCGCCGTCTATCTCGCCGGGGCGCGGCGCGCGTGTTGTCGCAGAAATGGAAAGGGCGATGTTCTGATCCCAGGCACGCAAACGTCTGGCGAGCGTGCTTTTGCCCGCGCCCGAAGGTGAACTGAGGATGATGAGCAAACCGCGTCTCTTGGTCATGGATCACTCCACATTCTGGACTTGTTCGCGCATCTGATCGATTGCCGCTTTCAGGGCAAGGCCAATCTGGGTCAGTTCCGTGTTTTGGGATTTGGAGCAGAGCGTGTTGGCTTCGCGGTTGAATTCCTGCATCAGGAAATCCAGCTTGCGCCCCACCGGACCACCCTGCCCGATCAACTCTCGTGCCGCTGCGACATGCGCGCGAGTCCGATCCAACTCCTCGGTCACGTCCATCTTCACTGCGATCATCGCAAGCTCTTGCGCGACCCGCTGTTCATCTATTTCGTTGGCCGCTTCGAGCACCCGCTCAAGATTGCGGCGCAGATTGGCAGCGGTTTCATCCAAGCGAGCCGCCGCAAGATCCCCCGCCTGGCAGACAAGCGTTTCAATCTCGGTCAGTTGATCGGACAGGATCTGGGCAAGCGCCCTCCCCTCACTGCGGCGCATGTCGTCGAAGGCCGCCAACATCGGTTCAGCGTTTTCTAGCAGCAATGCCATCAGCTCGGCTGTATCATCCTCGGCAGCACTAACCTCCAGCACGCCCTTCACGGAAAGAATGTCTGTCGCGCTGTTATGTGCCAACGAAACACCTCTTTCCTTGGCCTCCGCTTCTATGCCGCGAACCGCCTCAAGAACCGACTGAAGCCGGTCCGTGTTCAGAACAAGTGACCCGCCTTCATCCTCACGCGACAGGCGCAGGGACAGCGTCACCGACCCACGCGTCACAATCGCTCCAATCGACTTTCGAAAGGCTGCCTCCAATCCATTCACCCAATCGGGTACCCGCAGGCGCAGATCAAGGCCGCGCCCATTTACGCTGCGCACGTCCATGCTCCAACGAAACGCGCCATGTGCGCCAGTAGCGGATGCAAATCCCGTCATCGACCGCAATGCCTGCTCGCCCCCTTAATCCTTCATATGCACGGCTTAAGACGCTTGGTCGATGCAGGCAAGCGGCCATCCTATGAACGGGTACAGCCTAAGGTTAACCATTCGTTAGGATTTTCTGCACGGATCCACTCACATTTGATATGAATGCTGTGTGAGTTGGATGGAGTGATCGCGTTTTGCGCCCAGAGCGCGGGACCTTGGGTGAGTTGGAGTGACAAATATGGACAAGCATGACCAAAACATCGACAATGTTCTCGCAATGAGTGAGTTCAGAACAGAAACAGGTTACTCTGCGGTCGCGCAGGTGGAGGCGTATTGGGACGGTTTGCGCGGCGCGCGACTGATGCCAAAACGGTCCGAGATTGATCCGCGCGGTATCGAAAGCGCCCTGGAGTACACCTTTGTTCTCGAACGGATTGCTCCGGGGATGGCGCGGCTGCGCATTGCTGGCAGTCATCTGAGCGATCTGATGGGGATGGAAGTACGAGGCATGCCGCTCACGTCTTTCGTTACACCAAGCGCGCGTCGTCAGGTTGGTGATGCGTTGGAGGAAGTCTTCCAACGCCCCGCGGTTTGTGAATTGCGCCTGTCCGCCGAGGCCTGCGCTGGCAAGCCCCCGATGGAGGCTCGCCTGCTGCTTCTGCCGTTGAAAAGTGATCTTGGCGATGTAAGCCGAATCCTTGGATGTCTGGTCGGACAAGGCGAAATCGGCCACACGCCCCGCCGGTTCGAAGTCGTTGGTGCAAAGATGCGACCAATCACAGCCGCCGGTCAATCGACCGAAACAGAAAAAGAGATACCCGCCCTTCTCTCGGCAGAGCCCCGCGCAGATTTTGGAGAAGCAGAGCCGACCCTCAGAAAGTCGCGACCCCGCAAAGGTGTACCCTATCTGCGTTTGGTAAAGTCTGACGAAGGCTGACTTCAAGAGTGAAGCGCAACATCCTGGAATGTCGCGCTTTTCCTATCCCACCTGCTGCACCTGACGCGCGCTCCGCAGGGCTGACAATTCTTCGGCCACGAGGAAAGCAAGCTCCAGCGACTGGCTGGCATTTAGGCGTGGATCACAGGCAGTATGATAGCGCGCACTCAGATCCTCGTCGCTGACGGCCCGCAAACCACCGGTGCATTCGGTGACGTCCTGTCCGGTCATTTCGAAATGGACGCCGCCCGGCACGGTCCCCTCCGATTGGTGCACCGCAAAAAAGTCACGGATTTCCTGAAGGATCGCATTGAAGAAGCGCGTTTTGTAGCCCGAGTTAGATTTGACGGTGTTGCCGTGCATCGGATCACACACCCAAACGACGTTGGCACCCTCTTCCTTCACGGCGCGGATTAGTTGCGGCAAATGATCATCGACCTTCCCATTGCCGAACCGCGCAATCAAGGTTAGGCGTCCGGCCTCATTTTCCGGATTGAGCTTTGACATCAGGATCTTGAGGTCCTCGGTCGTTGTTGTCGGACCGCATTTCAGACCGATTGGATTTAGCACACCACGCGCGAATTCAACATGCGCACCTTCGGGCTGCCTTGTGCGGTCACCGATCCATATCATGTGACCAGATCCTGCCAGCCACTTACCCGACGTCGTGTCCAGCCGCGTCAGCGCCTCTTCATATTCCAGAAGGAGGCTTTCGTGACTTGTGTAATAGTCGACCGATTGCAGCGTGTGCGCCGTGTCCTGGTTGACACCAGCCGCCCGCATGAAGTCGAGCGTATCCGAGATGCGGTTCGCCAGTTCACGGTAGGCCTCGGCCTTGTCAGAGGCGGTGAAGCCTAGCGTCCATGCATGCACCTGATTCACATCTGCATAACCCCCGGTTGAGAATGCGCGCAGCAGGTTCAACGTTGCGGCAGCTTGTGTATATGCCTGCAACATCCTTTTCGGGTCGGGAATGCGCGCCGTGGGCGTGAAAGCCAACTCGTTGATGATGTCGCCGCGGTAGCTGGGAAGTTCCACGTCATTTTGCACCTCTGTCGGGGCCGAGCGCGGTTTGGCGAATTGACCGGCCATGCGTCCCACTTTGATGACGGGAACCTTGGCCCCATAGGTCAGGACCATGGCCATCTGAAGCATCACTTTGAACGTGTCTCGGATCGCGTCAGCGCTAAATTGTTCAAAGGACTCAGCGCAATCCCCGCCCTGCAATAGAAACGCCTCTCCTCGGCTTGCCGCCGCAAGTTGCGCTTTCAGGCGCCGTGCCTCGCCCGCAAAAACCAGCGGTGGATATTGCGAAAGTTGCCCTTCGACCTCATTCAGGGCGGCCTGATCGGTATAGTCGGGCATCTGCACCCGCGGTTTCTGCCGCCAGTCAGACTTTCTCCAATCGCTCATCTCGCTTCGCTCCCGCTTGTGATGCAACTTGGCCTTGCGGGGCCTCTATACAAAAGCGCGGGCCGGATAACCATATGCGTTTTAGGCCACTTGACGGAGGCATGGCCCCTGCGCAATGTGACCGGCAGCCAACGCAGATCAAGCAGGATCGGTGCCCTAGATGCCGCATGCGCCCGTCGCCAGACCAGAACCGTCACATGCCAAAAAGACCAAGCGCTTTGTCTTTGTTTTGTTGGATCAATTCACGCTCCTGTGCTTTTCGGCAGCGATCGAAAGCCTGCGCATTGCAAACAGGATGGCAGGGCATGAAGTGTATTCCTGGCGCGTGATTGGCGAAGGCGGCGGCACGGCGGAATGCTCGGCCGGAACCGTCTTCCAACTGGACGCTGATCTCGACGAATTGGGTCGCGACGATGTCATTATGGTATGCGGCGGGATCGACGTGCAAACGGCCACGACCAAGCGACTGCTCGCTTGGTTACGGCGCGAGGCGCGGCGCGGCGTGCAGGTCGCGGGGCTGTGCACGGCGGCCTATTCGCTGGCCAAGGCGGGGCTTCTCGATGGCAAGAAGGCGACGATCCATTGGGAGAACCAGGACAGCTTTTCCGAGGAGTTCCAAGAGGTTGAGCTGACAAAATCCGTCTTTGTGATTGACGGTCCACGGCTAACGACGGCCGGCGGCACATCATCCATCGACCTGATGCTGAAGCTGATTGCCGATGACCATGGGGAGGAACTGGCCAATTCGGTGGCGGACCAGTTGATCTATTCCTCAATCCGGACGGACCAGGACACGCAGCGGCTTTCGGTGCCGACACGCATTGGCGTTCGGCATCCGAAGCTGAGCCAAGTCATTCAAATCATGGAGCAAAACATCGAAGAGCCGATTAGCCCATCGATCCTGGCCAAGGATGTGGGCATGTCGACGCGGCAACTCGAACGGTTGTTTCGACGCTACCTGAACCGTTCGCCCAAGCGGTACTACATGGAACTTCGCCTGCAGAAGGCGCGCAACCTGCTGATGCAAACCGATATGAGCGTGATCAACGTGGCGCTTGCCTGCGGCTTCGCCTCTCCCTCGCATTTCTCCAAGTGCTACCGGTCGCACTACGAGACCACACCGTACCGCGAACGCGGGACCCACGCGGCGCGTTTGTCGGTGTGAAACCTTAACGCAACGTATCGTTGTCAGAACAACGGCACCTGCGATCGGCTATTCTGAAATCGAAAGAAGGGCATTTGGACCAAATTGGCCATCTGCTTTACCTCGGTGTCGACATAGGCATTTGTTCGGTTGACGGAGCTTGCGTTTGGTTTTGTTGACGTCGTCACTCAGCGCGACGTTCGACGTGACGCATGGACATGCCGATCAAAGAGAGGCGGCAAAGGAGAAATCAGGTCAATCGGTGGCCGTCGGATGCCATGTTAGAATGACCACTGGGCGGAGATGGTGTTGGACAAGTCCTTTGGTTGGGTGCATTGGTGCTGATTAACTCGTCTTAGCTTTGGAGGCTTGGCAATTGTGGGACTAAGGCGGGTGTCGCAGGGCGCGCTGCTCTGTGAGTTCTCTATTGAGGAATTTGTGTCCGATCAGCCGCGTTCGACTTCATTAATTCAAAGCTAAAGCCCCGACTTCTTCAGCATTATGCAGACTTTCGCGTCCTTCCCATTTTGCCTACGATCAACGCATTTAGTTCCGTCCAGAGGAAGTTCCTTATGGAAAACGTTAACGTCCGGATCGCCATCGGTGCGTTATTCATGCGAAGGTTAACCCTTGAACCATCAACGCTTGCTCTCGCCGGGAAATCGATGTGACGCTGTTGACCAATTGGGCACGCTTTTGCATACGGCGTGACGGGTGGATCGATGGTCTGCTCAGTTTTCGCAGCCTTTGAGTTTGACGCACTTCTCGCTGCAAACCACGTTGAGATCATCCGCTACGCCGGTGCAGCCGATCTGGCGTGGCCAGGCTTCAAAGCTGCGCGTTACGCGATGTAGACCAAACATCTAAAACAGGGGGATGTTTGAACGGCGTCCCACTATGTTGCCTGGACAAAGGGCGCTGAGATCCATTTGACCAATCCGAAAGCCGTGGTATTCCAAAGCGCCGTTTTCTTGCGATCGGATCGACACCGGGCGCAGATGCGGAAACGATCGCATGTATCGTCGGCACATGCGCAATGATCAATTCCATTGTGGTGACCTTCTACCCCCTCTTTCTTTCAAGAGGACACCCACGGAGGCGTATGTGCGGATGCAACATTTGTTCGAAGCGACCTAAGCGGCCGTATTCAGTGACGCAGCCTGTTGTCTTCTTTTCAGTCCAACGGATTGATTTATCGGGAAGGAACTTCAGAAGGAATTTAAGGTAGCTTTGCGCTCTAGTGGCATTTCACCGGATGCTTAGTCCGAGGACATGCGATAGACTGTGCCCTCACCAACGCTTATGAACCAGATGGCCCCGTCGGGCGCCTCTATGATGTCGCGAACGCGGCTGGTCTCATTTGATTTTAGTTGCTCGGTCTCGGTCACGCTATCGCCCGAAACCGCTAGTCGCGAGATGTAGTCGAACTTGAGGCTGCCGACCAAAAGATCGCCCTTCCAATCGGGGAACATGTCGCCCTGATAAACCAGAAGACCGGACGGGGCGATGGAGGGATCCCAATAATGGGCGGGTTGCTCCATCCCGTCTTTCTCGGTCCCTTCGCCGATTTTCAAGCCAGAATAGTGCCGACCGTATGAGATGACAGGCCAACCGAAATTGGCGCCTTTCTGAACGCGGTTGACCTCATCCCCACCTCGCGCGCCGTGTTCGGCCGTCCAGATCGTGCCGTTTGCATCGAAATCGGCGCCTTGAGGGTTGCGGTGTCCAAAAGACCAAATTTCGGGCAAGATGTCACTTTGCCCAACAAAAGGGTTGTCTTCGGGAATGGACCCATCGCGGTTCACGCGGATGATGCTGCCGTTGTGATTGGCGCGGTCCTGTGCGCTTGGGCGGTCACCGCGGTCACCGATGGTGACGTAAAGTGTGCCATCATCGGCCTCAATCACGCGGCTGCCGAAATGTCTACCGCCTCCGAAACCGGGCGCGGATTCGAAGATGTCACGGACGTTTTCAAGCGCTGTGCCGTCGTCGCTAAGCCGGGCAACGGCAAGCGCCGTGCCAGCCCCGCCGCGCTGTGGCTTCGAATAGGTCAGAAACATCTCTCTGGTGGTGGCAAAATCGCGGGCGATGGTCACGTCGAGAAGGCCGCCCTGCCCGGCATCATCCACCTTTGGCGCGCCGGAAACTTCAGTGACCCCACCATCCTGCACGAGAAGGATACGACCGTCCTTTTCAGTGATAAGCAATCCGCCTTCTGACGTCAGTCCAATCCCCCAGGGTGTGTCGAGCCCTGAGACCACCGGCGTAACGGTCACTGCGCCCTGCTGACTTTGGAGCGCGCTGACGCCCGTTGCTACGAACAAAAGAGAGAGACAGAGTGCAGGACAGCGCATCGCGGTTCCTTTCCGATAACCGGGAAACAGATATGGCACCTAATCGGGCATTCCAGTCGTTTGCGATAACACATTTGTAAGGCACTTTTCTTTTTGGGGGGGCACGCCTAGGGTGCGCCGCAGTAAAAAATTCCGATCAGGGAGAGAAGGAATGAACAAACTGCTTATGGCGAGCGCCGCGACAGCCTTGATGGCAGGCGCCGCTCACGCCGCGGGCCACGCGACGGAGGTCAAGCTGGGCGTGATCCTCGGCTTCACCGGGCCGATTGAATCGCTGACACCTTCGATGGCGGACGGGGCCGAACTGGCGATGAAAGAAGTGACCGACAGCGGCCTGCTGCTGGACGGTGCGGCGGTGACATCGGTGCGGGCGGACAGCACTTGCGTTGATGCCGGGGCGGCAACGGCGGCGGCAGAACGTCTTGTCACCTCCGACCAGGTTGATGGGATCGTGGGCGCGGATTGCTCGGGCGTGACCGGCGCGATCCTGTCCAACGTGGCGGTTCCAAATGGCGTGGTGATGATGTCTCCTTCGGCCACATCCCCCGCGCTGTCCACGGCAGAGGACAATGATCTGTTCTTCCGCACAGCACCTTCGGACGCGCGTCAGGGCGTGGTGATGACCGAAGTTCTGATGGAACAGGGCATCAAGGAAGTCGCGGTCACCTACACCAACAACGACTACGGCAAGGGGCTGGCTGACAGCTTCCAGGCGGCCTTCGAGGAAGCGGGCGGCACCGTGACCATCTCTGCAGCGCATGAGGACGGCAAGGCGGACTACTCGGCTGAAGTGGGCGCGTTGGCGTCGGCTGGCGGTGATCGCCTGGTCGTTGCGGGGTATGTCGACCAGGGCGGGTCAGGCGTCGTGCGCGCCGCGCTGGATTCGGGTGCGTTCGATACGTTCCACTTTCCCGATGGGATGATCAGCGCCAAGCTGGCGGAAAACTTTGGGGATGAGATCGAAGGCTCGACCGGGCAGCACCCCGGTACGGATAGTCCTGGCGTGGCGAAGTTCGCAGAAATGGTGGGCGATGCGTTTGATTCCACGTCACCATTTACCCCCGAAAGCTATGACGCCGCGGCCCTGATCATGCTGGCCATGCAGGCAGCCAATTCGAAGGACAGCGGTGACTACAAGGGCAAGATTCTTGAAGTTGCCAATGGGCCCGGCGAAGAGATCTTCCCCGGTGAACTGGCCAAGGCACTGCAGATCCTGAAAGATGGCGGCGAGATCGACTATGTCGGCGCTACGGCGGTTGAACTTATCGGTGCCGGCGAAAGCGCGGGGAACTACCGCGAGATCGTCATCGAAGGCGGTGAGATTGCGACGGCCAAGTATCGCTGAGCGTTTTCCTTAGGCCGCTGAACAGCCCGGGGGAAACCTCGGGCTGTTTGCCATAAGAAAAGCCGCGCAGAAGCGGCACGGGGAGCATATCGGATGATTGTCGTTGACGACATTCACAAGCATTTCGGCGGTTTTCACGCAGTCGACGGCGCATCTTTGCGGATCGCGCCCAGGTCAATCACGGGGCTTATTGGTCCAAATGGCGCAGGAAAGACAACGCTTTTCAATGTGATAGCTGGCGTTCTTCAGCCGACATCTGGCAGTGTGACAATGGATGGCGAGGACATCACCGGATTGCCACCGCACACGCTGTTTTACAAAGGCTTGCTGAGGACCTTTCAGATCGCACACGAGTTTTCCTCGATGACCTGCCGGGAAAACCTTATGATGGTGCCCGGAGATCAATCCGGTGAGACACTCTGGAACACGTGGTTTGGACGCCGCCGAATTGCGGATGAGGAGCGCGCCTTGCGGGCCAAGGCAGACGAGGTGCTGGAGTTTTTGACGATTGAGCATCTGTCCGATCATAAGGCGGGTCAGGTGTCGGGCGGCCAGAAAAAGCTGTTGGAATTGGGCCGGACGATGATGGTTGATGCGAAGATTGTCTTTCTGGACGAGGTGGGTGCCGGCGTGAACCGGACGTTGCTGAACACGATCGGCGATGCGATCCTGCGGCTAAACACCGAACGGGACTACACTTTCGTCGTGATCGAACACGACATGGATTTCATCGGCAAGATCTGCAATCCGGTAATCTGCATGGCGGAAGGCAAGGTTCTGGCGGAGGGAACACTGGACGAGATCAAGGCCAACGAGCAGGTGATCGAGGCCTATCTGGGCACAGGGCTGAAAAACAAAGAACAGGTGAGCGCGTGAGCTTGCTTCTGAACTGGCTGAGCCTGTCCGACCGAAGCGAGGGGCGCTGCCCCTCGCGCTCACTGGGACACTTTGGACCCAGAGAAGATGACATACGACATGAGTGGTAATCCCTATCAAGAGGACCGTGGCAACAAGGATGCTTCCATCACCAATCCGAAAGGCGGTAGGACACTTGTTGCATCGCCGGGGACCGGACAGGCGATGGATACGGCGAGCGCCTTTCTGATCGGGGATACCATGACCGGCGGCTATGGGGCCGGCCCAGATATCTTGCACGATTGTACGATTGCGGTGAATCCGGGCGAAATTGCGGTGATCGTCGGGCCCAATGGGGCGGGTAAGTCGACAGCAATGAAGGCCGTATTTGGGATGCTGAATGTCCGTCAGGGCTCAGTCCGACTAGACGGTGAAGACATTACGGATCTGAGCCCGCAGGACCGGGTGGTGAAGGGGATGGGGTTTGTACCACAGACCTCGAACATCTTCACATCTATGAGCGTGGAGGAGAACCTTGAGATGGGCGCGTTCATCCGACGCGACGATATCTCGGGCACGATGGCCCAAGTGTACGACCTGTTTCCGATCCTCAAAGAAAAGCGCAACCAGGCGGCGGGAGAACTGTCGGGCGGGCAGCGTCAGCAGGTTGCTGTCGGCAGAGCGCTGATGACGCAGCCGAAGGTGTTGATGCTGGACGAGCCGACGGCAGGCGTGTCGCCGATTGTGATGGATGAACTGTTTGACAGGATCATTGAGGTGGCGCGGACCGGCATTCCGATTCTGATGGTGGAGCAGAACGCACGCCAGGCGCTGGAGATCGCCGATAAGGGCTATGTCCTCGTGCAGGGGCGCAATGCCTATTCCGGTACGGGCAAAGAGCTTCTGGCGGATCCGGACGTGCGCAAATCTTTCCTGGGGGGCTGAATGGCGGGCGCGCGTCTTTTTATATGTGCCTTTGCTGTCAGCGCTCTTAACGCTTTGACTGCACATGCGACCACCCTTACCTGCCAGTTTCGGGAGGCCTGCTTTACTGGCGAATATCGCTGCATGGACTATGAGGGGCGCGTTGCGATCAGTGATCAGGCAGGGCAAACCTTTGGTCCACTGGCGGTGCTCGGGCCGTTTCTCGTGATTGGGCCGCATGAGATGATTGGCGGCAACGTCTTGCCCGAGCGGTTTCGCACCAGCGTTTCCCCGGCTTTGAACATGAGTGACGGGACATTGGGATTGCATACATTTGGTCAAAGATTTGCACCAGCAGACGGCGCCTACGGATTCGCAATCACACCGCAAGGCAGCCGGAAGGTCCAGTATCTGGTGGCGGGAGATGACGGAAGCGCACGTCTTTGGTCGAATGCCGGGCGGTTCGGGTCCTTCATCTACAAAGGGCAATGCGAGGTGATAGTATGAGGTGTATTTTATTTGCATTTGCTTTGCTGACCCCGGGGATCGGGTTGGCAGCAACCGCCTGCAGCTTTGAGACCGAGTGTTTCGAGGCGGAAGCCTGCGGTGATGCGGCCTTTCTGTTTGAATTTTCAGACAATGGGGGCGGCGCACGTCTCCAGCAAGGGCTGAGCGCTTCGACAGAATTCGGGGATATGGGCGGCTATGTGGTGCGGGCGGATCAGACCTCGGTTTTGTATGCTTTCGAGGGGTCCGGAGCGACGTATTTCCTGACCGTTGCGGGTGAGGATGCGCGGCTTTCGGTGCATATGGAAGGACCCGTTGTGGCGACGTATCTCGGGGTGTGTGAGAGGTGAATCGCGGCAAGATCCTCAGGGTGTTGGTGTTTACAAACCTTTGTATCGCCACCCCGTTGATCGCATCAGTTAACGCTTCCGGAGCGAGCCGCCTTTGGTGCACTTTTGCTCATTTGTGCGAAATTGACCCACAACGCGGCGAGACTTTCGTTGATGCCGACTTGCCGATCATGCAAATCTCCAAGAGACCCATCTTTGAAGTCTTTCTAGCAGGGTTGAGACTGCAAAGTGACGTCTTTGAATTCACTGGCTTCGCACGAGAAGGCGCTTTGTCGTTGAGTGGAGGCTCTCATTCCCGGTGCAGCATATGATGCTTCTGAATGCGCAGGGATTGGTTGTTCTGACCTTTCAGAAGGCATCCATGCACACCATCACGTACCTTGGGAGATGCGACTGAAATGGACTTTCTCAATGCGCTTGTGGCGCTTTCCAATTTTGTGCTTGTCCCTGCCATCGCTTACGGATCGCAGCTTGCGCTTGGGGCGCTTGGGGTCACGCTGATTTACGGGATCCTGAGGTTTTCCAACTTTGCACACGGCGATACGATGGCGTTTGGCGCGATGGTGACGATCCTTTTTACCTGGTGGTTCCAGTCGATGGGTCTGTCTTTGGGGCCGCTGCCCACGGCGTTGCTGGCGCTGCCATTGGGCATTGGGGGCGCGATCCTGCTGCTGTTGACGACAGACCGCTACATCTATCGCTTCTACCGACAACAAAAGGCCAAGCCGGTGATCCTGGTGATCGTCAGCCTGGGCGTGATGTTCATCATGAACGGGCTGGTGCGTTTCATCATCGGGCCCGATGATCAGCGCTTTTCTGATGGAGAACGCTTCATCATCTCGGTCCGGGAATTCCGCGACCTGACGGGCCTAAGAGAAGGGCTCGCCATTAAAACAACGCAGGGGATCACCGTTGTGACTGCGATCGTCGTCGTAGCTTTACTTTTTTGGTTTCTGAACCGCACCCGGACTGGCAAGTCCATGCGGGCCTATTCAGACAACGAAGATCTCGCCCTTCTGTCAGGCATCAACCCTGAGCGCGTGGTCATGTATACGTGGATGATCGTGGCGGCGTTGGCGACGGTAGCGGGCGTGCTTTACGGGCTCGACAAATCGTTCAAGCCATTCACCTACTTCCAGCTTCTTTTGCCGATCTTTGCCTCGGCCATTGTCGGTGGGCTTGGCTCGCCCCTTGGGGCAATCGCCGGCGGGTTCGTCATCGCCTTTTCCGAAGTCATGATCACCTATGCCTGGAAGAAAGTGGCGACATATGTGCTACCCGAGGCGCTGGCGCCGGATGGTCTCGCCCAGCTACTGAGCACGGATTACAAATTTGCGGTCAGCTTCGTGATCTTGCTGATCGTGCTTCTCTTCCGGCCAACGGGCCTTTTTGCGGGGAAAGCGGTATGACAGACACGCAGCGCAATATGGTTTACTTTCTGTTCGTCGCCGGGCTGATCCTTTCGACCGGGTTTCTGCAAAGCTGGAACACGGCGATATTTATTCTGAATTTCGGACTGATAAGCGCGATCATGGCGCTTGGTGTGAACCTGCAATGGGGCTTTGCAGGGCTATTCAATGTCGGGATCATGGGCTTTGTGGCGCTCGGCGGAGTCGCAGCTGTGCTGGTAGCCATGCCGCCCGTCCCTGAAGCTTGGTCTGCTGGTGGAACCGGGGTGCTGCTGGGCCTGCTTCTGGGAGCTGTGACGATCATAGCGGCGGTCGTTGTTTATCCACGGTTGCCTTCCGGGCGCATTCGGGCGCTTGGGATGATCGTGATCCTGATTGGAGGCTTTTTCCTCTTCCGCTCTGTCTTTGATCCGGCGGTGAGTGCCGTTGAGGCGGTCAATCCTGCCGGTACCGGCTATCTGGGTGGTCTGGGGCTGCCGGTGTTGGTGGCATGGCCTGTCGGCGGTCTGCTGGCCGCTGGGGCTGCCTGGCTGATCGGCAAGACCGCCCTAGGCTTGCGCAGCGACTATCTTGCGATTGCGACGCTTGGAATTGCCGAAATCATCATCTCGGTCCTCAAAAACGAAGACTGGCTGGCACGCGGTGTTAAAAACGTGGTCGGCCTGCCCCGCCCTGCCCCCTACGAGATCGACCTGCAGAATGACCTGAGCTTTGTTGAACGCGCTGCCGGTTTGGGTTTGGATCCGGTCACCGCCTCTACGCTTTGGGTCAAGCTGATCTATGCCGGGCTCTTCGCGGTCGTGTTGATCCTGCTTTTCTGGCTTTCGCAAAGGGCGCTGCACTCGCCGTGGGGCCGGATGATGCGTGCGATCCGTGACAATGAGGTCGCCGCTGAGGCTATGGGCAAGGATGTAACCAAGCGACACCTACAGGTCTTTGTCCTTGGCTCCGCCGTTTGCGGAATGGCCGGCGCAATGATGACAACACTGGATGGTCAGCTCACTCCAGGCACCTATCAGCCGCTGCGCTTCACCTTCCTTATCTGGGTGATGGTGATCGTTGGTGGGTCTGGAAACAACCTTGGCGCACTTCTGGGTGGTTTTCTCATTTGGTGGCTTTGGGTGATGGTCGAACCCATGGGTCTTGGACTGATGCAGCTGATTACCGCCGGGATGCCGGCGGAGAGTGGCCTGCGCGAACATTTGCTCGACTCAGCTGCGCATATGCGCTTGCTGACGATGGGCCTTGTTCTGCTTTTAGTCCTGCGTTTCAGCCCGCGCGGCTTGATCCCCGAGCGCTAGAAATTTCAAATTCTGAAATTGAAACGGCGCCACACTCCAAATTGGTAGTGTGACGCCGTCAAATGTTTCGGTTATGCAAAAGCCATTGCTGAAAACCACTCACCAGTTCGTTATCCTCCCAACGGCACTTGTTTTCAAAGCGGATTTCGTGGAATCATGGCTTCATACGTGAAATTACGCAGGATTCAAATTTCGCGATGCGCGAATTTCTCAGACAAATGGTCGATGACCGAAAGGTTCTAGTATTCGTTGCAAGCGTATTCTTGCTTACGTTGCTTGGTCCATTTGACACGTATTCTGAGTTGAATTTTTTCAGGCGATTCGCATACTGGCTTCTGATTTTTGCCGGCGTCGGCGTCTTTATGAACGTCCTGTTTGAATGGTTCTTGAGCCGCAATTGCCTGCCTGGCGTCCCCACACCTTTCCGCATCACTTTGGCGGCCACAATCGCGGCCTTGCCGGGTGCAATCTTGGTTTACGTCGTCGATTCCGCATTCCGGCCTGGCAATCTGGCCCCGTCCGAGATGTTCCGTTTGTGGGCCCAGGTGAGTGTGTTGGGCGCTTTCATCCTCAATACCGTGCACTATCTAGATGTTGGTAAAGGATCAGGGGCCACGTTGGCAGCACAGTCGACTCCTTCTTCAGCTCCACCTCGCATCGCTTTTTTGGAACGTGTGCCGCAAGAATTGGGCGAGGACATCGTCTCCATGTCCATGCAGGATCACTATATAGAAGTGACGACGACGCTGGGCAGCCATCTGATCCTGATGCGGCTCACGGATGCCATACGCGAAATTGAAGGAATTGAAGGGCTACAGACGCACCGGTCCCATTGGGTGGCGGAAAAACATCTGCGCGCAATTGGCAAAAACGGGAACAAGTGGCACGCGGTGATGTCAGATGACCGGCATGTGCCGGTGAGCCAAACCTTTCTGAAAGACGTACGCGCGGCCCTTAGCGCCCCTTGAAAAGCCCCCCAAGAATGCCGCGAACGATGCGTCGACCGGTCGTCCCCTTGAGTTCCTTGATAACCACAGAGGCGACGGCCGCGCCAAGTCCATCGTTTCGCTTGCGTGTCGCGCGCGCGCTCGATCGGCTGACCCGTGGTGCGGTGTAGCGGCGGGCTGCGTTGAAGTCGCGGAGCGCAGGCGCCGCGTCTTCTTGCTCGGCCTTCTCTTCAGATTCTGCCGCTTCCTTCGCAGCTTTCTCGGCCCGGTCTTTCAGCAACTCGAATGCCGATTTGCGATCAAGCCGCTTGTCATACTTTCCTGAAAGGTCGGAAGCTGCGAGATGCGCCTTCCGCTCAGCCTTGGTGATCGGACCAAGCTGGCTCGAAGGGGGACGGATCAGCGTGCGCTCGACAATGCCGGGCACGCCCTTCTTTTGAAGCATGGATGTGACGGCTTCGCCGACGCCCACCTCCCTGATGGCACCCTCGGTTTCGAACCGGGGGTTTTCGCGGTACGTCTCGGCAGCCATGCGCAGCTCCTTGCGGTCCTTGGCCGTAAAGGCGCGGAGCGCGTGCTGAAAACGATTGCCAAGTTGGCCAAGGATGTCCTCGGGCACGTCTGCTGGGTTCTGGGTTATGAAATATACACCCACCCCCTTTGAGCGGATAAGGCGCGCGACCTGTTCAACTTTGTCGACCAGCGCCTTTGGGGCATCCTCAAACAGCAAATGCGCTTCATCAAAAAAGAAGACCAGTTTTGGTTTTTCAGGATCACCGACCTCGGGCAATTCCTCAAAAAGTTCCGACAAAAGCCAAAGCAGGAAAGTGGCATAAAGCCCGGGCGCGGCCATGAGCTTGTCTGCAGCGAGGATGTTGACGACGCCGTGCCCCGTTTCGGTCAAGCGCATCAGATCGTCTAGCGCCAAAGCCGGTTCTCCAAACAGCTTCGTTCCCCCCTGATTTTCGAGAACCAGCAAGCGACGTTGGATTGCGCCGACCGATTGGGAAGAGACATTGCCATAGCGCAAGGCGAGGCTCTTGTTGTTCTCGCCGATCCAGACGAGAAGCGTCTGCAGATCCTTGAGATCAAGCAGCGGCAGTCCTTCTTCATCGGAGAGGCGGAAGGCGATGTTCAGTACGCCTTCCTGCGCCTCAGTCAGGTCGAGAAGGCGCGACAGCAACAATGGGCCCATTTCGGCCACGGTGGTGCGCACCGGATGACCCTGATCGCCAAAAAGATCCCAGAACGCGACTGGACAGGCATGATAGGCATAGTCGTCAAAACCGATCTGAGCGGCCCGCTTGGTAAAAGCCTCGTGCAGCTTGTGCGCGGGATCACCAGATTTGGCGAGTCCCGAGAGGTCCCCTTTCACGTCCGACAGGAAAACCGGTACGCCAGCATTTGAGAAGCCCTCGGCGAGGATTTGCAAGGTCACCGTCTTCCCGGTGCCCGTGGCCCCGGCAATCAGACCGTGGCGATTGGCATACTTCAACGTAAGCCCTTGCTTTGTTTCGTAGTTTTCACCACCGCCGCCGATGAAGATGTGATCTTTCATTCCTAACGTTTCCGTAACCCTGTTTCTGACGCCCGGACCATACAAAGTTAACCTTTCGACGTCATAGTGTTTTTTGTTCTCGCAGCAGTCCTCGCAGCGGGAGCTTTCCTCCCTGTCAGACTGGGCCGCGCCTTTTGGTGCGGCCTTTTTCTGCGCGTCAAGTTCGCGTTGGCCAACACGCTCACGTGAAAGAGAAAATTCCTGTTTTGCTGTTGACCGCACTGCTGCGCTTTCGTACCATTCATCCATAAGGTCGGCCTGTCCGACGGGGAGAAAACACGTTTAAAAGGGGATCTTCGGGTCCCCTTTTGCATTTTCTCCGATGCTCGCAATAAGTCGCGCAGTCTTGAGGCGTTTCGCGCTGACAGGCCTCTCCGGGCATGCTAGCAAGCCCCAAATGAAACACCATCAGGAAGAGACATGAAACCGTCCAAAATTGCTCTGACGCTGACTGCTGCTTTGTGGTTGCCGCTGTCGGCACTTGCTCAAGACACGACCACACCGACCGATGACACCGATGACAATGCGGCGCAGACCAACGAAGGGACACCGCCGGCTGCAGATCAAGGGCTCAGCACAGGAGAGCCGGTCGTGCAGGGCAACGAGGTCGGGCAGACCTACACGCAGGAAAAGAACGGCGATTGGGAATTGCGCTGCATTCGTACGGAAGAAGGCAACGACCCCTGCCAGATGTATCAGTTGATTTCTGATGATGAAGGCACGCCAGTCGCAGAGTTTTCGCTGTTTCGCCTGCCAGAAGGCAATCGTGCGCAGGCTGGTGCTACGGTGGTCGTGCCACTTGAAACCGCCTTGCAGCAGCAGGTGACGATCGCGGTGGATGGCGGCAATGCGCGGCGTTATCCTTTTTCCTTTTGCAATCAGGTGGGATGTTACGCACGGATTGGCCTGACGCCCGAAGACGTATCAATCTTCAAACGTGGCGCGAGCGCTACGATGACAATCGTGCCCGCACTTGCCCCTGAACAGAAGGTCGCCTTGCCGATTTCGCTAACAGGTTTCACAGCAACTTTCGACAAGGTCAGCGTGCTTGATCCCAACCGCTAGATCAGTATCCAGGCAGAGTTTGATGGGCCTCGCGGTATCGCGGGGCCGTTTGCCACTCAGACCTTCCGCAATGCCAGAACAGCATTCATGCCGCCAAAGGCGAAGGCGTTGCTGAGGGCCACATCGACCTTGGCATCCCGCGCATCGTTGGGTACCACATCCAGCGCACATTCGGGATCCGGTTCTTCGTAGCTTATCGTGGGTGCCACAACACTATCGCGTAAGGCCATAATGCAGGCCAAAAGCTCAACGGCGCCGGTGCCGCCAATAAGATGACCATGCATCGACTTGGTCGAAGAAATCATCAGCTTGTCCGCATGAGGTCCGAAGACGTCGGCGACGGCTGCGCATTCCGTTTTGTCATTGGCCGCCGTGCCGGTGCCGTGAGCGTTGATGTAGCCCACCTCGTCAGCGCTCACCCGCGCATCGGCCAACGCCCCCGCCATGGCGCGCGAGGCGCCGTTTTTCGAAGGCATCACGATGTCGGCCGCGTCCGAGGACATGGCGAAACCGGCAACCTCACAAAGGATTTCGGCGCCACGCTTTTTGGCATGATCATAATCCTCAAAGACGAAGACACCCGCGCCTTCGCCCTGAACCATGCCGTTGCGGTTCGCGCTGAACGGGCGGCAGGCATCTTTCGACATCACTCGCAGACCTTCCCAGGCTTTCACGCCGCCAAAGCACAGCATGGATTCTGACCCACCTGTCACCATTGCGGGCGCCATACCGGTACGGACCATTGCGAAAGCCTGGGCCATCGCATGATTGGATGAAGCACAGGCAGTAGCGACTGTAAAAGACGGCCCCTTTAGGTTCCATTCCATGCTGATGTGGCTGGCGGCGGCATTGTTCATCAGCTTGGGCACGACAAAGGGGTGGACGCGGTTCTTACCGTCTTCATAGACAAGGCGATAGTTGGCGTCCCAGGTGTTCACACCGCCTCCGGCCGTGCCGAGGATTACGCCGGATCTGGCGGCGAGATCGCCATGAAACTCAAGGCCGGACTGTTCAATCGCCTCTTTCGCAGCAGCGAGGGTGAATTGGGTGAAGCGGTCGTAAAGGCTGATCTGCTGACGGTTGTAGCGCCCCTCGGCTTCGAACCCTCGAACCTGCCCGCCGATTTTGATGGCAAGGCGGTCAACATCGCGAAACTCAAGCTCTCCGATGCCGCAACGGCCTTCGCGCATTGCCTCAAGCGTTTCAGGCACGGAATGACCAAGCGCGTTGATGGTACCCGCGCCCGTAACGACCACACGGTTCACTGTACGGTCTTTTGTTCGGTGATCAGACGCTCGATGCCATCGATGATGGATTGAACATTGGTGATGTCGAAATCGCTTTCGGTCGGCTCATTGGCATTGAATGGGATCGAGATGTCGAATTCTTCTTCGATGGCAAAGATGCTTTCTACCAGGCCAAGAGAATCGATGCCCAGATCGTCCAGCGAAGCATCCATTGTCACGTCGGATTGTTCGAGAACGGCTTGCTCGGCAATGATTGTGACAACCTTGTCTTTGATGCTTTGAACGCTCATCGGTTGACCCCCATTCCAGTTGGGGCAGATTTAGTCACTTGACCCATCCTTGAAAACCGCTTTCTTCAGAGCCGCGACGTCACGCAAAACCCGCGGCAGACGCCGCAGCGCCTTGTAGCTTTCGACCTGGGTTTGCATCTTGGTTGCTGGGTATCCCAACATAACACGGCCCGCTGGCACCGAGGTCATCGCCTTGGTTGCTCCACCCAGCACGACGCGGTCGCCGATGGTGATGTTGTCGCCGACGCCGGCCTGTCCGCCCATGACGACATTATTACCGATTACGGCGGACCCGGCGACACCAACCTGCCCGCACAGCAGACAATCGCGCCCCACGACAACATTGTGGCCAAGCTGGACGAGGTTGTCGATCTTGGTGCCGTTGCCCACGCGGGTCGGACGGATTGTGCCCATGTCGATGGTCGCATTCGCGCCGAGTTCGACATCATCACCGATCACGACGCCGCCAAGGGAATGGATCCTATGCCAAGGTTGTCCTTCCGTGTCGCCTTGATCTCCTAAGGTCTCGCGGACGGCCTCGACTCCGCTTTTTTCGATGGTGACAAAGGATAAGCCATCCCCACCAACCCGCACGCCGGGCTGTGCGATAAAGCGATCTCCGATGGTGGCGTTGGCGCCGATGCTTACCTGTTCGCGGATCAGGCTGTTTGCGCCAATGCTGCTGCCAGTGCCGACATAGGATTGCGGACCGATCATCGTATTGGCGCCGATCCGGGCGTCTTTAGCTATGATGGAGTAGGCACCAACAGAGACGTTTTCGCCGATCTGAGCGTTTTCGTCGATGATTGCGGTTGGGTGAATGCCTGAGGCAAAACCCTGCCCTGGATCCATCATCGCGGTTAACCCCGACATCGCATAGCGTGGGCGTTTGACAACGATTGCGGCCTCTAGCCCCAAGGCTTGCCAATCCGCACCATCCCAAAGCAATGCGGCCCTGGCCTGTCCCTTTTCCAGCGCCTCGGCATATTTTGGATTGGTGGCCAGCGCCAAATCGTCCGGTCCGGCCATCTGGGGTTCGGCCAAGGCGCCGATCTCAAAATCAAGCGCCCCGAAAGCCGAAGCTTCCAGGGCGTCTGCGATGGATTTGATTGTGTGCCGCATTTCGCCTCCCAAAAAGGTCGGCGGCAGGATTACCCCTGAACGGCGCGCAGGGCCACCCCCGCACGGTTGAGTGCGTCCCAGATCTTTGCGTCACGCCCATAGATGTCGCGCCGGAACTCTGTTTTGCCCTTCGCGGTGGTGAAGGCGGTTCGATAGATCAGATGCACCGGCACCGGATCGACCAAGTCGACCTTGGTTTCGCGCCCGGTGGCGAGTATTGATTGGAAAGTGTCTTTGGGATCATCCGATTGTGCGGCCAACAGCGTGTAGGCAAAGTCAAATGGATCTGCCAAGCGGATGCAGCCATGGCTGAAGGCGCGCACTTCCCGACCGAAGAGGTTTTTGGCAGGCGTGTCGTGTAGGTAGATGTTGTGCACGTTCGGGAACATGAACTTGACCAGACCAAGCGCGTTGCGCTGCGAGGGTGGCTGACGCATGGCAAAGGGGAAGTTGCGCGAATTGTAGGCAGCAAAGTTCACCCGGCTACGATCAACCCTGCGACCACGATTGTCCGTGATCTCCATATAACGATGCGCATTGGGGTTCCGCTGCAGCTTCGGCAGGTACTCCTTAGCAATGATAGAGCGTGGGACATACCAGCTTGGATTGATGACCATGTGTTCCATCACGTCAGAAAACTCTGGCGTTGGGCGGTCAGATTTATTGGCCCCCACGACCGAGCGGGTTTCAAACGTGACCTTGCCATCATCAATAACCTTGGCGGTGAAGTCGGGTATATTGACCAGGATATGGCGCTTGCCCCGGTCCTGATTGACCCAACGTTCTCGCTCCATAGCGACGATGACGGATTGCAGGCGCGTCTCTACGCTTTTGTTGATTTCCTTAATCGTATCGACACCCGCGACACCATCGGCGTCCATACCATGTGCTGCCTGGAATTTCTGGACGGCTGACTGCATTGCGTTGTCATAAACTTGGCTGTTGGTGCGCCTCAGGAACTTCATGGCGATCAAACGATTGCGCAATGCGACGACGGGCTGGCCGCTTTCACCGGGTTTCAACGACTTTGCCGATACTTGTGCGCCCCACCCACCTTTGGCGATCAGTCGCTCCATGCGCAGTTTTTCTTTCAGAAGGGCGCTGTACTCGGTTGTCTTCGGCGCAAGTGCTTTGAAAAAGCCTCCTGGCGAGGATTTCGAGAAATTTACCAGATAAGACTTGCGATCTCGATAAGGCACTTGGCGCTTTATGGCTCGGTCAACTTTTGCGGGTATCAGGACACCCGTCTGTAGATCGCGGGCATACATCAGGAATGTCTTGCTGAGCGCAACCTCAACCCGGCCAAGTTCACGTTGCGTCCGGGCCGCCTTCATTTGGGCCTTGAGGCCTTCGACGTCGTAACGCGAAGCAGGAAGGCCGTGGATGCCCGCCTGCGACAAAGCCTTCAGGAACACGGCGCGGCGCTTTCTTTCCCGCGCAGATGCGCCCGTCCAAAGGCTGTCATATCCCGAGCTGCGATAGAATGCAGCGATATCCTCATCGCTTGAAGCCGCCTCGGCCACGGCCTGCTTGAACGCCGTAACTTCGAGCGCTTGGGCCGGTTGAAGCAGGAAAAGCGACGAGACGAACCATGTCAGCAGAATGACAAAGGAACGGAACTGGGTGGAAATCACCATAATACGGACCTCAAATGGAAACTGGCAGCGGAACCGTTTTCAATTGCGTAAGCGTCTTTGTCTATTCACTTTTTCGAGGGGGGCGAAAGTGTTGCGGAATTGATGCGCTTGAAGCGTGTCGGTCTTTGCCCCGCTTTTTGCGCGAATTCTTGCCGAAATCAGCAGCTTTCCCGCCAAGCAGGGATTCACATCTTGGTTAAGAATCAGAGCTATGCAATACGAGATGAGCATCTGGGGACGAGATGAAACCGTCCATGTAACATCGTGGACCAGGCAGGCGTTACGGGACAGCGCGAAACATGATGAAAAACAACTCAACGGGCTTCACCCGGCGGGCAGTACTTGGTGCATTTGCAGCAACAACAATAGCAGCGGCACCCAACTTCACGAAAGCGGCAGGTTTTCTCCGAGGCAGCGGCGATATTCGGCGCATTCGGATGTATTCTGGTCGGACCGGTGAGCGGATCGATATGATTTACTGGGTCGAAGGCCACTACATCAAAGACGCAGTCAAAGAAGTGAATCACTTTATGCGTGACTGGCGCACGAATGATGTAAAGTCCATGGATCTTAGAGCGATCGACATCATGGCGGCAGCGCACAACCTGCTCGACGTCGACGAACCCTACATGCTTCTGTCCGGCTATCGCAGTCCGCGTACAAACGCGATGCTGCGCTCGAGATCCCGTGGTGTAGCCAAGAATTCGCTTCATATGAAAGGCCAAGCTGCAGACCTGCGTTTGAACGGACGCTCGGTCTATCAGATGGCACGTGCAGCGGCTGCGTGCCGTGGTGGTGGCGTCGGCCGCTACTCTGGATCAAACTTCGTGCACATGGATTGTGGCGTTGTCCGCACCTGGGGCAGCTAGCGCCCTCACCTACCAAGGCTGATTTTCAGAAACACGCCTGCAGCAATGCGCGCGTATTCGTGGTGTTCATATCCACTGGATTACCGCCGCAACTGGGATCCTGCAGGGCAGAAGCAACCAAGGTGTCGATGTCTGGTTGGTCCACACCCAGTTCCGTCAGGTTTTCAGGGATGCCAAGGGCGGTGTTCAGATCACGCACAAATTTGTAAAAACCGTCATACCCCCCCTTAAGGCCCAGATATTTTGCGGCCAAGCCAAGCCGTTCGGAGATGGCGGTTTTGTTGAAATCCAGTACCGGCAGCATGACAACGGCATTTGTAGTGCCGTGGTGGGTATTGTGGACTGCCCCAATGGGGTGAGACAGGGCATGAATGGCGCCAAGCCCTTTCTGAAAGGCGGTCGCACCCATGGCCGCTGCTGACATCATATGCGCGCGCGCCATGATGTTGCTGCCGTCCCGATAGGTGATCAGGAGGTTTTCTTTTACCAGCCGCATACCTTCCAGCGCGATCCCTTGACTCATCGGGTGGTAATGCGGCGAACAGAATGCCTCAAGACAATGTGCGAAAGCGTCCATGCCTGTACCAGCGGTGATGGCGGGCGGCATTCCCACGGCAAGTTCCGGGTCGCATATCACAACGCTGGGCAAGATCTTAGGATGGAAGATGATCTTTTTTTCGTGGCTTTCGGAATTGGTGATAACGCTTGCCCTACCCACCTCAGAGCCGGTGCCAGCAGTCGTCGGAACCGCGACGATCGGCGCGATCGCTTCGACCTGCGCGCGCGTCCACCAATCGCCGATATCTTCGAAATCCCAGATGGGCCGCGTCTGCCCGGCCATGAAGGCGACAACCTTTCCGAGGTCGAGCCCCGATCCACCGCCGAAGGCCACGACGCCGTCATGACCGCCTTGCTTGAACGCTTGCACACCAGCATAAGCATTGATCTCGGTTGGGTTCGGGTCGACATCCGAAAACATCGCCCGGCCCAGACCCGCCGCCTCTAGTAGATCGAGTGTTTTGGTCGTTATCGCCATGTCGACGAGCCCCCTATCCGTCACCAGCAGGGGTTTCTTAATTCCGGCCGCTGCACATGCCTCGGCAATCTCGGAAATGCGCCCTGCTCCGAAGCGGATCGTGGTGGGATAGGACCAATTGGCGATGAGGGTCATGAGCTTCAGACTTTTTTGAGGTGATAGGATTTGGGCCGTGTCAGGTTGTGATAGCCGATCACCGAAAGCCCACCGCCCTTCCCGGTGTCTTTGAAGCCGGTCCAGCAAAGCGCGGGATCGAGATAATCGGCCCGATTTTCGAAAACAGTGCCTGTTTCGATGCGATCGCCGATGGCCTCAGCCCGCGCACGATCCTCTGTCCAAAGCGAAGCGGTGAGGCCATAGTTGCTGTCGTTCATCAATTCGACCGCTTCGTCATCGTTTTTCACAGGCATGATCCCAACGACCGGGCCAAAGCTTTCTTCGCGCATCACATCCATCTGATGTGTCACGTTCACAAGGATCTGTGGCATGAGATACGCGCCCCCGTCGTTCGGAAAATGCGCCGGATCGATACACGCCCTGGCGCCTGCGGAGATGGCATCCTTGGTCTGTTCGCGCACCAGGTCGGCAAAGCGCGGTTGTGCCATTGGCCCAAGCGTTGTTTCAGAGTCCAGCGGATTGCCCAACACGTAGTTGTTTACAATCTCAACTGCCTTTTCCACAAAGGCATCAAAGAGCACCTCGGCCACGTAAATCCGCTCAATCCCGCAGCAACATTGGCCCGAGTTGAACATCGCCCCATCGATCAACGTGGCGACCGCCGCGTCAAGGTCTGCGTCGTCCATAACATAGCCCGGATCCTTGCCCCCAAGCTCTAGCCCCAAGCCGGTAAAGGTGCCAGCGGCCGCCTGTTCGATCGCTCTTCCTCCGCCAACGGATCCTGTGAAGTTGACGAACCCGAATGTACCGATCGCAATCAGATCGGACGTCGTTTGATGATCCAAGAAGACATTTCTGAAAACATCTTCGGGCACCCCGGCCTGGTGAAAAGCGCGCGCCATGTCCTCACCGACCAGAGGCGTTTGCGAAGCATGTTTCAGCACCACCGAATTGCCTGCGATCAGGGCGGGCGCAACTGTGTTGATCGCCGTCATGTACGGATAGTTCCAGGGGGCGATCACCAGAACAACGCCCTGCGGCACCCGCTTGATCATGCGTTGGAAGGCATCCGAATTCTCGATCTCAATCGGCGACAGAGCTTCCGGTGCGATGTTGGCCATATAGCTGGCGCGCTCATTCACCCCCCCAAATTCACCGCCGTAGCGGATGGGACGTCCCATCTGCCAGGCGAGTGCAGGCACAATCTCGTCATTCATTTCGCCAAGGTTCGCGACGCCCTTCATCACAAGATCGACGCGCGTCTCGATAGGAGTCATTGCCCAAGCCGTTTGTGCAGCCTGGCTCCGGGCTATGGCGATCAGCGCGTCGTCATGCGACATTGCCTCGCGTTCTGCGTAGACCGATCCGTCAATGGGAGAGATACAGCGGATCATGCGCGTTCAAAGCCCCGTGCGATTTCCCAGTCGGTGACGGCCCTGTCGAATTCCTCTTGCTCCCATTCCGCCGCCCTTGTGTAGTGGTCGACCACATCGTCGCCCATGGCAGCGCGCAGCATCGTCGAGCCCCGCAGGATTTCCGTGGCGGCCCTCAAGGTGCGCGGGATCTCTTGGGCGGCGTCATCTTCATAAACATCGCCCTGGGTCGGCGGCGGAAGCTCCAGCTTGTCCTCAATGCCCTTGAGCCCAGCCGCTAACATAGCAGCCTGCGCCAGATAGGGGTTCAGATCCGACCCACCGATCCTGCATTCTACACGCACCCCTTTTGTGCCTTCGCCACAAAGTCGAAAGCCCGCCGTGCGGTTGTCGATGGACCAAACGGTCTTGGTGGGCGCAAAGGTCCCTTTGGCAAATCGCTTGTAGCTGTTGATGTAGGGCGCCAGAAAAAAGGTGTAGTCCGGCGCATATGCTATCAGGCCTGCCACGTAATGCCGCATTATGTCGGACATGCCCAGATCGGCGCCAGCGTGGTAAAAGCAGGGCTCGCCCTGCTTCCACAGTGACTGATGTACATGGGACGAACTGCCGACGCGCTTGGCGTCCCATTTGGGCAGGAAGGTTGCGGCATGTCCCTGCGCCCAGGCGATCTCTTTGACTGCATGTTTCGCGATCGTGTGGTGATCTGCACAATCCAGCGCAGAAGCGTAGCGGATATTCAGCTCCTCCTGCCCTGCCTCGGCTTCTCCTTTCGAATTTTCTACCGGGATGCCCGCCGCATAAAGATGATTGCGGATGGGGCGCATGACCGCCTCTTCCTTGGTAGTCTGCAGGATGTGATAATCCTCGTTGTAGCCGCTGATCGGAGTCAGATCGCGAAAGCCGCCTTTGCGGATCTCATCAAAGCCCCTTTCGAACAGGAAAAACTCCAACTCGGTCGCCATCATCGGCGTGAAGCCCATCGCCTCGCAGCGCGCCACCTGCCGTTTGAGCATCTCGCGCGGGTCGTGTGGGACCGGGGCTTGGGTGTGATGATCGAGGATCTCGCACAGCACCATCGCCGTGCCCTCCAACCATGGCACCGGGCGAATAGTCGTCAGGTCCGGCTGCATGACATAGTCGCCATAACCCTGCTCCCAACTCGTGGCTTTGTAGCCATCGGGCGTCGCCATCTCGAGATCTGTGGCGAGCAGGTAATTGCAGCAATGAGTTTCCTTATACGATGTCTCGACAAAATTTGAGCCGTGGAAACGCTTGCCCATCAGCCGCCCCTGCATGTCCACAAAGCATGCCAGAACCGTGTCCACGCTGCCATCGGCCACGCGCGCTTTGAGATCGTCGAATGTCATGATCGTCTTTTCCTGTGCAGGTAAGGCGGGCGTGTCGCCCGCCCCACGTCTTTAGGTGTAGCGGTAGGGCCGTCCCGCCTTTTCCATGTCGGCATTGTACTTCTTGAAAATGTCGACGACTTTCCGCTTGGTCTCGCTCTCTGCCGCGATCTCCTCCCAGAATTCGCGCGCTGCTGCTTCAACCGTCGCCCATTCCTCATCCGGAATACTCGTCAACTCCAGTTTTGTACCATTGACCCGCAGATTTGCCTCACCGCCCCAATACCACCACTGCCGATAATAGTGCGATTGATCGCAACAGACCCGGAAGAGCGTTTGCAGATCCTCGGGCAGCTCGTTCCAGCGGTCCATATTGGCAAAGAATGACCCCGCCCAGGCACCTGATATGTTGTTGGTGAGGAAGTAGTTCGTCACATCCGCCCAGCCGACGGTGTAGTCTTCCGTGATGCCCGACCACGCAATGCCGTCAAGCTCACCGGTCTGCACCGCAACCTCTATATCTTCCCAGGGCAGGTTCACTGGTACGACGCCAAACTGCGACATGAAACGTCCCGCCGTCGGGAAGGTGAAGACGCGTTTGCCTTTGAGGTCCTCCAGGCTGCGGATCGGATCCTTCGTCGCAAAGTGGCATGGATCCCAAGCTCCGGCGCTAATGTGTTTGACGCCAACGGCGGAGTATTCTTCATCCCAGATCTCATTCAGCCCGTATTGATTGAAGAGAACCGGCACATCCAGAGAATAGCGCGAGGCAAAGGGGAAATAGCCGCCAAACACGGTGACTTCGGTGGGAGATGCCATCGAATCGTCGTCCGACTGAACCGCATCGATCGTCCCCCGCTGCATCGCCTGAAAAAGCTCGCCCGTTGGCACGATCTGATCCGCATAGAAAAGCTCGATCTGCATACGGTCGCGTGCGATCTTGTTGAACATCTCGATGGCCGGGTCGATGACGTGCTCAGCCAAGGCCGCTCCGGCATAGGTTTGCATCCGCCAGGTGATCGTACCTTGCGCCAAAGCAGGCGCAGCCAGTGCCGCCGGAGAGGCCGCCGCGGCAGTGAGAAACTTGCGTCTTGTGGTCATTTTCGTCTCCTTGTTGAGGGTCGACCCCGTTGACCCGGGGCTTTTGGTTATTGTCCGTAAATGTAGGTGGGCAGCCAAAGCGCTATGTCCGGGAAAGTCATGACAAGGACCAATGCGCCGATCATTACCAGCACGAAAGGCGTGATCGAGGCATAGATATCCCGCAGTGAAATCTCCGGCGGGGCCATGGCGCGCATTAGAAACAGATTATAGCCAAAGGGCGGCGTCATATAGGCGATCTGCGTCGTGATTGTGTAGAGGATGCCGTACCAGATCAGATCAAAGCCAAGCTCACCTACGAGCGGCACATAAAGTGGCGCGACGATCACCAGCATAGCGGTGTCATCGAGGAAGGTGCCCATCAGAATAAATGACAATTGCATCAGGATCAGGATGGTCCAGGGGCCAAGGCCAAGCCGTTCGGTGAAGAGGTTCTCGATCGCCTTCACTGCACCAAGTCCGTCAAACACTGCCCCAAAGGCCAAGGCGGCAAGGATGATCCACATGAACATACATGTGATGCCAAGCGTCTTGCGCACGGAATTCTCAAACACCGCGCGCGTCATCCGGCCCTTTAGAACAGCCGCGGCAAAGGCGGCTAGCGCACCAATGGCAGAGCTTTCAACGAGCGATGTCCAGCCATTCACGAATGGCACCATCATGACCGCAAAGATCACCAGCGGCAGAAGCCCCGCGCGCAGCAGGCGCAGCTTTTCGGCGCGCGGCATAGCACGTTCTTCGGCGCCCAACACCGGACCAAGGCTTGGGTTCATTCGGCAACGGAGCGCGATGTAGGCGACAAACAGGGTCGCCATCATAAGCCCGGGCACGACACCGGCAAGCCACAATTGCCCAACCGGTTGCCGCGCGATCATTGCATAGAGCACAAGAACGACCGACGGCGGCACCAGAATGCCGAGCGATGAGCCCGCCTGGATCACTCCCGTCACCATCCTTTTGTCATAGGCGCGCCGCAGCAATTCTGGCAACGCTATGGTGGCGCCAATGGCCATGCCCGCCACGCTCAGCCCGTTCATGGCCGAAATCAGCACCATTAGCCCGATCGTCCCGATGGCAAGGCCGCCGCGCAGCCCGCCCATCCAGACGTGGAACATGCGATAGAGGTCATCGGCAATGCGGCTTTCGCTCAGCACATAGCCCATGAAGATGAACATAGGCAGAGTGAGAAGCGGGTACCATTTCATCAGCTTCATCGCCGCCGAAAACCCGAGGTCATAGCCGCCCCGATCGCCCCAAAGCAGCAGGGCCGCCAGAACGGCGACAAATCCAATGGCACCAAAGACACGCTGCCCGGTCATCAGCATAAGCATCATCGTCGAAAACATCAGGATGGCGATCAACTCGTAGGGCATCAGATCGCCTCACCTTTCAGGCGCAGGACGTCCTTTAGAAACTCCGACAGGCATTGCAGTAACATAAGAAAGACGCCAAGGATGATGATCGCCTTGATGGGCCAAAGGTACGGGCGCCAGGCGGAGGAAGACCGCTCCATCCGCCCGATATCTTCGGCGCCGGTCAGTAGGCCCCAGAAGAACGATAGCGGCTCGCCGCTGAAATGACCCAGAGAGTAGGCGGTCGAGTCAATCGCCCCCCAAAGTAGGACGCCCAAGTAGAACATGAGCAAAAGCACCGTAAAAAGGTCAAACCACGCCTTGCGACGGTCCGACCAGCCGCCATAAAGAAGATCCATCCGAACATTCGACCCCATCTGGATCGCGTAGGGCCCACCAAGGATGTAGTAGGCGACCATCGCGAATTGCGCCATTTCCAGCGTCCAGAGCGAGGGCAGAAAGAAGGTTTTGCTGACTGACGACCAAAGCAGTATGCCCATCAGCACGAAGATCCCGTACATTGTAATTCGGCCAACGCGGTAGTTCACCAAATCGATGACTTCGATGGAACTGCGTGCAAATCCGGTCATGCGCCGCCCTGCCCCACACCAATTGTCGTGATGGCGCTGACGACCCAGCCTGCCAAAGTCCGAGCCATGGTATCCTGTGCTGCGCCGCCAGCTATCAGGTCGTTGCGGATCTCGATCATGACGTTTGGATGACCACCCGATATCCCGTGTTCGCGTAACGTGTGCATCACGCCGTCAGCGGGTCCATAGGGCGCGTTACGCATAACGCGAAGCCCTTCCATCCAGTCGCCACAAGACAGCATGGCGTCGGCCAGCCGACTGTCCTGATCATGCAGAACACCGATTTCGACAGAACGCTTTTGACCATCATATACCGGTGTGAAGCTGTGGATCGTGACCAGCACCGGATGGTCCATCGCCGCGATCGTCTGGGCCAATGTCGTACGGAACGGATCATAGAACGCAGTCACGCGCGCCGCCTTTGCATCTTCGGTCAGATCGCGATTGCCAGGGACCAGAATCCGCTCACTTTGCGCGGGCATAGCATCGGACGCATCTGGCGGACGGTTGCAGTCATAAACCAGCCGCGACACTGTTCCCGCCAACAGCTTCGCATCCAACAGGTAAGACATCCGCGCTGCTACATCGAAAGCCCCCGGATCCCAGACCGCATGGCTTTGAAGCTCTTCCGGCCGCAGGCCAAGATTGTGGAACTCCTCTGGAATGAAGGATGAGGCGTGTTCGCAAACCAATAAGATCGGCGACCGTCCGTCCATGTTGAGACGATGCACGCAATCTTCTGTGTCATCCTCGATCTCTGGCTGCACAACCCCGCCCTTTCTTGGACAAATGTCTTGCGCGTCCGTCACTGTGTCAACAAAATACTGAAAGAGATCACACAGAGAGATATGCTCTGTAAATTTATCCATCAGAATTGAGGCGGTCATGCCCGACACATCTCAAACCATCGCCGACCGCATCCAGAAGGACATCGACAGTCTGACCCGCGCAGAACGGCAACTGGCGGACGCGATCCTGGAAAACTACCCGATCTCGGGCCTTGGTCCCCTAAGCGCACTGGCCGATGATGCGGATGTCTCAGCACCCACGGTCGCGCGAATGGTCCAGAAACTTGGCTTTTCGGGCTATCCCGAATTCCAGGCCGCCCTGCGCGAAGAGCTGAAAGCGAAGGTCAAGAACCCGATTGCCAGGCATGAAACTTGGGCGGATGGGGCCCCATCAGGCCACATGCTCAACCGGTTTACCGATGCGGTGATAGACAACATCCGCCTCACGCTTGGGCAGATCCCGCCAAAGGATTTTGACCGGGCCTGCGCCATGGTTGCTGACCGCACGAAACGTATTCACGTCGTGGGCGGGCGTATTACACATACGCTGGCCGAATACCTGTTTCTGCATTTGCAGGTGATCCGGCCCGATGTGACGCATATTCAATCAACTTCCAACGCTTGGCCACACTACCTTCTGGATGTCGGACCTGATGATGTCTTTGTCATCTTCGACATGCGGCGCTACGAAAACAACACGCTCAAACTGGCCGAGATGGCCCGTGACAAGGGGGCGAAAATCGTTTTGATCACCGATCAATGGCGATCACCCGTCCACCGGATGGCCGATATCTGCTTCAGCGGGCGGATCGTGGTACCATCAGCCTGGGATTCCGCCGTGACGACGATGCTGCTGGTCGAAACGATGATCGCCGCGGTGCAAGACCTGAACTGGGGCGAGACGAAGGACCGGATGGAGCGGCTGGAACAGATGTTCGATCAGACAAAGCTCTTCCGTAAATTCACTTGAAACCGCGGCCCCATTTTAAGGGGCCGCGCAAGAGTGCCACGGATCAAACTGCGATCGCGCTGCCATCTTCTTTCGTTACCACGACAACCGACGGGCGTGGCGGCATGTTTGCGTCGAAATCGGGCCACCGGGTGGCGGGATCCTCAAAGGTCGAATCTCGCTCGAACCCTGTGAAATCCTTGGTTCCATCAGTGCCAGGGTGTTGAACAGCGAGGAACAGCGTCTTGTCCTCGTCAGCGAAGTAAGGACCGCACAATTCACCGCCGACAGGACAGCGGAAAAAGAGTTTGGAATGACCCCGCAGATCGCCTTCGGTTTCCAGCGCATAAAGCCCGTCGGACTTGCCGGTCCGACCCCAGCCCGAACCCTGATCGGTCGAAATCCAGAGACGTCCGGCATTGTCGATGGCGCAATTGTCTGGAGATCCGAACCAGCCGTTTTCCGAGGTTTCTGGGTTCCACATCGCACCCACTTCCTCAATATTCGGATCACCGCAAAGCACAAGGATGGACCATGTGCCCTTCTCGGCCGAGTGGTTACCGTCCTCTTCCTTGATCTCAATGATGTGACCAAATCGGCTTTCGGGCCGCGGATTGGCGGCGTCAAGCTGGTCGGGCTCGCGGCGCGAGTTGTTGGTCAGCATGATGTAGGCCGTACCATCACCGCGGGGCTGCGCATCTTCGGGTCGGTCCATTGGGGTCGCCCCCAAAAGATCCCCCGCAATGCGCGCGTCGATCATCACATCGCCCTGATCGTTGAAGCCATTCTCGGCGGTCAGCGGGCCTTCGCCATGCACGAGCGCTAGCCAGTCGATCGTCCCATCATCGTTGAAACGCGCAACGTACAGCGTACCTTCGGAGAGAAGCGAAGACCCAAAGACGGAGTTCTCGTCGGTCACGGCCTCGGCCGACACCCATTTATACTGGTAGTCAAAGCGGTTGTCGTCGCCCGAATAGATCACCAGACGCCCGTCAGAGGCTATTGTCGTTTCAGAGCCTTCATGGCGAAAGCGTCCCAGAGCCGTGTGTTTGATCGGCGCGGCATCGGGATTCATTGGATCAACTTCAACAATCCAGCCGAAGCGATTGGGTTCATTGGGCTCTTTGTCGATATTGAAGCGATCGTGATACTTGCCCCAGGCGTACCATTTGCCCGGCACACCATATCGTTTCATCTTTTCCCCATCCGCCTGGGCCGACACGTCAGGATCGCCTTCACTGTCGACCACGTCGGTCCAGAAATACCCGTGAAAGTTTTCCTCGGCCATCAGATACGTGCCCCAGGGGGTCATCCCGCCCGCACAATTGTTGATGGTGCCGAGCACCTCCATGCCTGCCGTATCAACGCTGGTTTTCATCCGGTCGTGGCCTGCGGCAGGCCCGTCGAATGTCATCTGGGTATTGGCCGTTACCCGGCGGTTGGCGCGGTTGTCCCGATTGACCGACCATTTGCCGTTCTCCTGCTTCACGATCTCGAAGACCGATCCGCCATGCGCCGCCATTTCGATATCAACCAGTTCCTTGGTCATGCCTTCGAAGTCCGCCTTGTCCTGGCGGCCCAAGCCTGGGAACATCACTTCTTCGTTGGTGTATTCGTGGTTCACGCACAACATGCCGCGACCTGGTTCAATCTCCGCAAAGCCGACGTAATCGTTGTTGTAGCCGAACTGTTGCGACTGCGCCTCGGGGGTCTGGTTCATAACGTCGAAGTCAGGCGCGTCCGCAGTAATGGGGTCACCCCACCGCACCAGAATGTCCGCATTGTAACCTTCGGCGATATGATGCTTTTCATCGTTACCCCAAGTCAGTTCACTAAAGATGTAGCGGCTGTCATCGGCGGTCGCGGCTGCGGCCCGGTTGGGCGTTGTCAGCGCAGTCGTACCGAAAAGCGCTGTGCTTGCCGTCACGGCCAAAGATCCGCGCAGAAAATCGCGGCGCCCATAGCGTCGCGCGATCACATCGCCGATTGTGTTGCTCAGATTGGGGTTTGTTGGGATGTCGTCAAAGGCCTCGAATGCTTCGGCCCGGTTTCCGTGTTCTTTGCTTGCGATAATGTCCTTACGGGACATGGTAGGTCTCCCTGCTAGCTTGATGGATAAACGTAACACGCGGCGCGCCGTCTCCGGCAAACGCCCAACTGGGAACGCGATATCTGCAGTCTGCATATCTTTTGTGACGCGATGCTAGGGCCAGATCACCACAGGTTGAATTTTTTTGATATGCTTCGGCGGCAATCGGAAGCATCGTACCTGACTGGTATTGATGGGCTCGGGACGTCGCGTTGGAATTGCGTCACGAAAACACTCGCGCTAGCTTTACCAAATGGCCCTTAGGGTCATTGCGTTCTCAGGGCGGGGTGAAATTCCCCACCGGCGGTAAGCGGCAGGTCCGCAAGCCCGCGAGCGCCAAAGCCGCACGGCTTTGGGTCAGCAGATCTGGTGCAATTCCAGAGCCGACGGTCACAGTCCGGATGGAAGAGAGCGGGAAACAAGATGCGAAGCCGACCCGGCGCGCACCGTTGTCCTGTCCGCCTTGATCAACGCGTTTGAGCGAAAGGACACGGCGATGAGGCGGATTGATTTTTCAACAAGGCCAGCCCTGACGGGGGCCATCCTAATGGTAGGTGCAGGCGCGCTTTTTGCGGGTGTCAATACATTGATGCAATACGGCGCCATGACCCTTCAGATTGCACCATCCAAACTTGCGTTCTGGCAGTATCTTATGGCTTTTCTCTGCGCGCTGCCCTGGCTGTTTGGACGTAACGCCATCCGCCTGACCCGCACGCATCTGCCCTGGCATCTGGCGCGCGTCGGGCTGGCGGCCTGCGGCGTTCAGCTTTGGGTGATGGGGCTGGCGCATGTGCCTATCTGGCAGGCCATCGCACTGGTGATGCTGTCGCCTTTCTTTGTCACAGCAGGTGCGGGGCTCTTCCTGCGCGAAAAGACAACGCTTATTCGCTGGATGGCGGTGGCAATCGGGTTTGTCGGCGGGATGATCATTCTGGCGCCCTGGTCCGACAGCTTCACGATCCATGCCTTTTATCCGATTGCGGCAGCGGCCCTTTGGGCCGGATCATCGTTACTGACAAAGCACATGACCGGCTTTGAAAGCGCCGAAACCCTGACATTCTACCTGCTCTTGCTGCTGACCCCGATCAACGCGGCACTGGCATGGGACAGCGGCTGGACCATTGGACTGGATATCAGCGGAGGCATTCTTTTGGCTGCCGGTCTTCTGACGGCACTGGCGCAATACGCGCTGGCCAAGGCCTACAGCATAGCGGATGCGGCTTACTTACAGCCATTCGACCATATCAAGCTGCCTTTCAACGTGGGCCTGGGCCTGATCGTCTTCGGCTTTGTCCCGCCCGGTTCGATGTGGTTGGGCTCTGCCCTCATTGTCGGCGCGTCATTCTACCTATTGCGATTGGAGACCCGACCGAAAAGCACCGCAGCCGCCTAAGAAGAGGTCGTTTGTGGCAAGGCTGTAGTGGCACGCTCCACCGCAACGCATACAAGTGCTGCAGACAGCGCAAAGTAAAGTGCGATGCCCCACATCTGTTGCGGAAAGTCGAATCCAAAATCGATCATAAAGCCGGACACCCCAGGCCCGACAGCTGAGCCGAGGACCATGATACTGGCCGAGGTGGCCTTGATCGCGCCGATGTGTCGGGTCCCGAAGTATTCTGCCCAGAAGACGGTGATCAGTGTCACCTGCATGCCCGTCGCAAAACCGAACGCCACGAACGCCAGAAACGCGAGAGCCAATGTATCCGCTGCCCCGAGGATCACAAAGCCGGCGATCCATGTCAGTGGAAAAACCTGCAACAAGCGGCCCGACCCGAACCGGTCGATCAGCGCGCCTGTTCCCAGCATGGCCCCGACAGAGACAATCGTCATGACCGGAAGCAAGGCAAGATACTCGATTAATGGCCATCCTTTCACCTGCGCGATATGCACCTGCTGGAACAAGAGCGCTGTACCCCAGGCGGGCGGGCCCAGAAGCAAGGGCACGAGTGTCCAGAAAAAACCTGATCGCAGGACTTCGGCCCGGGTCCAGTGCCTTCCCTCCATCCCAACGGAAGTGTTCTCTTGCGCCAACGATTGCGGCGTACGTTCCCGTCCAAGAAGCCACAAAACCAGCGGAAAGCACATCAATATGAAGACGGATGACGCAATCCAGATGCTCTGCCAGTCAATGGTCAGTAAAAGGGCAGCCGCCGCCACAGGAAAGACCGCCTGACCAGCGGCGATGCCCATGCCAGCCACCGACAGCGCCATCCCCCGCCGGGCCAAAAACCACCGCGCCATCGAGACCGAGGCCATTTGATAGATCATGCCCTGCCCCAGAAAGCGCAGAAAGAACACGGTCCCCAAGAGGCTCGCGATCGACGTGCTCAGAGCCATTGTCAGACAGGTCATTGCAAGCCCCGGCATAATGAACCAGGCGAGTGTGCGCGCGCGAAAACGATCCGTGAGCGCGCCTGCCCAGAACATCACCACCGCCGAGGCCGTTGTCCCAGCCGTGTAAATGAGCCCCCACTCGCCATTGCTGAGGCCATGGATGGACATGATCTGCGCCGCGAAGATGGAAATGAAGAAGGTCTGACCAAAACTGGAATTCAGAGTCAGCACCATGCCTGCCGACAGAAAGCGCAAATTCTCGCGAAAAAATCGGATCATTGAGACTATTTCCAGTGCTGCTTTGAGTCCGCGCATGGGATGAAAATCCCGCCGCACAGTGCCTGAGCCAAGGCATATCATAAAGGACCGGATTTCAAGCCTGCCCGCCAGTATCGGCACCCTCCATACGCAGAACAGATCGCGTTCCGACCGATCAACTCTGACTGAGTAATGAGACGCGGTGATCTTTTCCTTAGCGACTTTGTGAGTCATTGAAGTTTCTAAAGTCAGAACACGTCGATGAAGTAAAAATGTCCCTCATTTTCCATTCACTTTGTCGAACTTGTTAAGAACACAGAGCCCCGCCGAAGGCTGACTGTTTTGTGGGTGTTGCTGTCGCCGAGGGCCGTTTATCCGGGATGCGCTGCCGCTGCAGGGCATCTTCGATAAGGTCGTCCAGCCGTGCAACCTTCTGGTCTGCGATGCGGACCAGCACCCGGGTCGGCCATGCCGGAAGATCGGCGCTGCCCCATGGCCGCTCATTGCAAATACAAGGCCCGGATGTCCGCGGTCGCGCCTTTGCCTGCATCTTTTTTCTCGGCCACTGATGAAGGGTTTCTCCAATTTGGTTTCTGGTATCAACGGCCGCATGTTCAGCGCTTGATGCGGGCGGGTGTGGTTATACTGGCTGAGCCAGTCATTGATGACACTCTGCGCTTGCTTCGTTGTCTTGAACCACTCCGCATTGAGAACCTCCTGGCGCAGCGTGCCATTGAACCGTTCGTTGCATCCGTTCTGCCATGCACTGCCCGGCAGGGTATCGCATGGAGATGTCCCGAGAGGAGCGATCCCAGATCGATGCGGATCAGCTTGATGCCAATGCGCCGAAGCCAGCCCTGCAGTGCTTCGGCGGCAAATTCGGATCCGTTGTCTATCGGATGTATTCTGGCGAACCGTGCCTGAGCAGGAGCGGATAGAGGCCGAAAGCTCCCATCTTGGTGCGCACCGTACCTTCCACCACTTCTTCCGTGATGCACAGGAGGTAGTCCGTAAGCGTTCGCTCGGGCTGCTGGCTTCCGGCGTCGTGATGTGCGCCAAGTAGTCATTGAGATGATCGCCATAAGCGCGATCAAGATTGTGGTGGTTGGCACGGGCGCGGTGATGCAGCCCTCTGAGATGGCAAAGTTGGTCATATCATCGGCTTCAATCCAGGTACTGATGTTCAATGAGACCATTGCAATGAGCAGCGCCACGACGATTGCGGTGAGCCAGATTTTCCTCAGCAAAACAATGGTAATGGTTGGTACCAAGACAATCAGGCCAAATGGTTCAAAGAAGAACAAGGCCAGGCCTTCAAGTTGGTTGACCGGGCCATCCGCAGGGTTCCAGGCTGGCCGAACTTTGTCACAGACATCAGCCACAGCCGTTGTGGATGCGACTATTCCGGGCGCAATCGCCCAACAGCGCTTCAGAAGACCTATTTCCAGGGCATCCAATCCTGCACTTTCGTGATTTTGCAATCGGAAATGCGGGCGACGGTGTCGGCGCGCCGGGTCTCGGGATCGACTCCTTTGAGCTTGGCCGTTTCGATCACGGTATACAGGGCAGGCCAGTTCAAATCGAAGTGATGTCACGCGATCCCGTGGCCCAGGAAAAGGCGGTTGATCTTGTCATCCGGGAAATGGAATACATCGGCGGATTTGCCGACGTGAGTGACAATCGGCCCTTTCCGCGTGTCGAGTGGGAGATCGACGTCGATCGCACGAGGGCTGCGGAATTCGGGGCATATAGCTTTGGTTGAACAATCCGTTCAACTCCTGAGCCATCTGTATCTGCATTCTGGTAAACCGGCCCCGTCACTGGCCCCGTCACTGGCCCCGTCACTGGCCCCGTCACTGGCCCCGTCACTTGCCCCGTCACTTGCCCCGTCACTGGCAGGGCCAGGGCCGATGTTGGGGTGGTGCGCGACGTCTGACC
>ERZ1740067.210-NODE-210-length-48939-cov-18.371410_pt1 | contig 48939 bp, 45 predicted proteins | sample MGYA00581736_ERZ1740067 | MGnify/ENA primary metagenome ERZ1740067 (study PRJEB43018, sample SAMN04849236) | marine metagenome | isolation source: floating plastic debris | place: Pacific Ocean | collected 2008-08-27 | study: EMG produced TPA metagenomics... | reverse complement strand
GCGAAGTTCGACCCCTGCATTCCCTAAGATTTCTTTATCTTCCTGGGACGGTTACCGATTTTAGATGATTGCTAGGGTACAAAAGGGCTTTGTAGAACTTTCACTCCTCCTAATCAAAGCTTTTGCTTTGCCCTAAATACCCGGAGACTGTTTGAGGGCCGACTTACGGCTTTTAGAAAGGAAGAAGTTTTACCATGGCAGTGAAAACAAGAAATCCAGGAAATCTTTTTAGGATTGGAAAAATTGTTATTTTCTAGATTCTAAAAGATATTATTTATCTTTTAGATCATACTGGCTTTCAGAAAAACGGCTCTCTTTAGAGAGGCCAGAAGAGAGAAATGGAAGCTGAAGTCCTGTCAGAGCTTCTGCCTGCCTCATTATGGCACAATTATGCATCAAGATAGTAAATCCTATAGGCTACAAAAAAGATCGCCTTAGAATCGATTTCTGAGACCTAGGCCCGATATGGGTTTTAGAACTTTAAGCTCGCCATAATTCTAGAAACTAGGAAATAGAAACTATTTTGTAGCTGATGACGATTCTCTTGACCTTCCACGAAATCGCTGATGAAAGAGTGGTGGGAGAATCAGATTAACTGAAGGTAGGCCAGCTTGTTTACGATGATGGTTGACCTGATGAAGTAATTTGTGTTTTTGCCGGATCACTCCAGGAAAATTATACAAAGGTAGGGACTCAAGAGTTCGCTCTATTGTTTCTACACTCTGAAGTTCAACTCGTCTTACGAGCTTTTCAAGCCTAATCCATAGCCTCCGAGATACCTGGACTGAAACGCTCTTTCCAATTATCCCAATGGTATAACCACACAGATGAAGAGGAGATTCTCGAATATTATAACTTCGCAGTTTATTAAATGCTTTATGTACCCCTTCAGTAGCGAGTAGAACGAAAGTGTGCTTCCAGCGCAGATATTGCACAACGGCAATTCCAGCTCGACGCCTTCGCGTTCGAGTCATGCGACACCAGGTTACATCATAGGCATGACACAGCTTTTCATCGATTACTATCACATCTTTCCCCTGAGGAATGGAGCGAACTACGTAGCGATGATAATCATAACGGACATAATCGATCGCAATTCGTCGTAAAAAATCTCCAAGTGAATGTGAATCTCGTTGTGCCATGGCCCCTACTTTGATATCCTTAATGCGGTTAGTTACAACGGTTCATGGAGATATCCGTGAGCTGTCTTTTTCATCACGGGTATCTCCGTCTTTTTCATTATCAGCCGCCAAATCTGGTGCTTGTTTTCCTCTACCTTTTGAAGAAGAGACTATCTGTAACATAATCCCATATTTCTACTTCGAACACCTTAAAACTTGACCTATCTTTCACCATAGAGGGCTGTGTCTAACAATTCGCCCAACATAGTGGCGTTTTGACAGCTATCAATCGTGTGACGGTGTGACCCGGTAAATCTTGCGTCTTACCACCCAAGGCTAAGGGGCGTGGAACTAACCATCCACATTTACACTGCACCTTCGCGCCGGAGCGCCAGGAGACTGGCTTATCCGTGCGTAACGAGGGCTTGGGAGACTAATCCCTAGACTGTAAATGTCTAGGAGTAACCCTCTCATTCGACTCGGTGGTTTCTGTTTACCGGGCACTAAGTTGTTCGCCCCAATTTCACATGAAGGTTGGCGACCAGGGAAAGCCTTGTGTCGGAGGATATTTCCTCTCGCATAAGGTCACGGCAACCTGAAGGCTTACCCTCTGTGGTTAGTCGTAGGGAATTGTAGTCAAAGCGGTGAAATCCACCTTGGGCCACCAAGGTGTGTTGCGTAAATAATTCGCGACTAATCCGTGGCAGGGGATGAGCTGTAATGGCGCATGACCTGTCCCAGGGCCGGGAGGCTGGGTACGGAGACGTAGCCCACCGGAGGATGGTAACTCCGGAGACCTTAGAAATTAAGGCTGCTAAAAAGCTCATCTGTAAAAGGCACGCGAGTCCTATGGACCATGTGCTTCCTGGTAACTGCGTAAGAAGCTGATGCCGAACCGCGAAAGGGGTGCTGTGCTTGTAAGGGAGGAGCTTTCCGCTTTCTGCCCCCAAAAGTTGCAAGACGGAGTGGGTATGCCACCAGTGCAGTACCGCTGAGGATAGCAATCCTCTAGCGACAGGAGCTTACGTGGAAAGACTAACGTGAACTGGGGAAGGGCTTGAGGCTTGGCGGGTGGTTCCCGCAAAGGTTAGTCATGCCAGACTAACGGTCAAACCTCATGTCTTGGAGCGTAGCGCAAATAGATGACGTACAGTTCATGTGTACGTGTGTCAGCGGGGGAGTAGGCTGCTCCCAATGGCATTGCTGGATGCGGGGTGGTAGCCGCATTTCACTCTAGAAAGTGAATTCTATTTTCTAAGAACAGCACTACGAAAGCGCTGAGGGGTCCCACACGATTGGTATGTGTGTCACGTTGCTGTGGGTTTATCAGGCACTCTGAAACACGGGTGCCTGATAAACCACCACAGTCATAATGGTGAATTTATTCACGTAAAGGATGGTGTCTATGATCAGACATATTGAGCACAAGACAGCTCACTAACTACGCAGAAGACAGTCTTTATCGATAGCTAAGTGATCAGTTCCAGTAAGACATCGTTTTCAGGTTTTTTGTAAGTTACTGAAACGACAACAAAAGTTGCAGCTTATTGGAAAGTGGATCGGCGGCAACTGAAAGCTTGCGCTATTTTTGTGCCCGCAGGGGACTGCGTAGGGGCTGTTGGCGTAATCGATGAGATACGGCTTTCGACTGGTTGAGCCTATCAACCAGTCTTCCTATTTTGACTGTGTATAGGGGAGAGCAAGAGAAAAACACATTGTTTGAAAAACGGTATGACAATCCTTCTCTTGTCGAGAAAGTGACTCATAGTCTTAGGTGATTTTGGAGGCGATTTTGTGAGTAGGCCAGCTTGATAGAAAAAATCTAGCAGCTACCTAGCGAACCGATGAGATTTATTTAGGAGCGGAGCTGTTATTTCCTACCGCCACCTTCGCTCTACTCATCTTGCACCCTACGAATGTAGGGTGCCTAGGTGTGTTAGCCTTCACTGGGTAATGATTGGATAGTATTACTGGTAAACTTACCAACCCTACCAATGGATAACCAGTTGGGTAACCACTGGTAAGACTTACTAGTGGTTACGAAATAGTTGGATTTCTCGGATGTTTGACTTGGGACCTGATTTAAGGAACAGGGATTCTTCCTATCTAATATGTCTGTCCTGCCTGTAACGATTCCAAATTTTTCCGGGTCTTTTATCGCAGTTTTTCGAGCAGCCAAGTTGCAAAGCTGATGATCATCGATATGCATATGGCTATGAATGCGAACCGAGAACCACGGAATACGGACCTTAAAAATACAATAGAGAAGTAATTAATTATCTCTATACCGTTCATCCCAGTGTGTCTCTTAATGAATGCACCATATTTCTCTTTAATATGCTGAACTTCTAAGGCGTCTGCACCATATCGTGCTGGAGCATACGTGAGGGCCTGTTTGAAATATCTTTCTGCCAGCAAAATTTTTGATAATTGTTCGGCAGCCTCAGCAGCAAGAAGCATTGCCTCAATCCCTTCTGAAGTCGAAAATGGTTTGTTGAATAATATTTTCAGCGGAATCCTTTTAACAGTTTTTTCGAAATCCCCTTTTTTGTTGTAAAGTCGAGCAAGGTCGTTGATAGTAGACATAGCCTCTTGAGTCTCACTGCCTAAAACTTTCTCCTGTATCGACAGCACCCTTCTTAAGACTTTTTCTGCCTTACGGAAGTAGCCACGATCAACGTAATAAAATGCTTCTTTTTTGAGGTTACTCGTTATCAATGACAGGCTATCAAGATAGGGATACTCTAGAAGTAAAAACACATCCTTCAGGATTTCCTGCTTGGTTGAATTATTAAGCTCATGACTGTCAAATGCTGTATGCAATTTCAGAGAAAGTCGAATGTGAGGGAGGAGTTCATCACATTCTCTATCAACAACTATTACTCCATTTCGATCAAAAATACGAGCGCGAAAGAGACCTTGGATATTTGCTACTGCTACTAAATTTTTGCCTGCGTCGGGAAGGGCATCAGTACTTTCAAGAGAGAGTATCTTTAGATCATACTGATCAACTTCGTCAGCTTTCCATATTTCAGAATAAAGTAACGCTGCCTCACCATAAAGCTTTTCTGCTTCGTCGTGGCGGTTCTGGAAATGACGGATACCTGCTACGAAGGTATGATAATCGGCATTAAGAAGCGATTGTATGAGGGCATCATCAATCGACTCTTTTGCAGGCGAATGTGCCTCTGTGAAAAGCTTTTCTGCCTCTTCAAGATTCCCTTGATAGAAAAGGGTAGTTGCTAACCTTTTGATAGTAGTAGCGATAGCAAAATCACCTCGAGTTCTTCGATGGATGCTTACAAGCTGCTGCAATAATGGCTCAACCTCGTTATATCGTTTTTGCTGCTCAAATTCTTGAGCCACATCAGATAGAAGTATTGAGAGCGATCTGGATTCATAGCTACGTCTTCTTGCAATTCTAATGATTTTTTCAGCATGTGGTATCAGTTGACGTCGTAACTGAAGCTGTTGTCCCTTAAGCGTATCTTCTAGAGAAATTCTTGATTTCTTACCTATTTTTATTAGCTCTTTATATTTAGCTTTTTCTAGTTCTGAATCTGGCTCAAAAGAATAAATTACAAAAGTTGTTTGAATTTTACGCGACACATTATCAATAGATCGTTCTAGCCATGTGATAAGCTTCCCTTCTTTAGCAAGTTCTTCTCGAAGAATATCTTGCACCAATCGATGTATAGAATAGATCTCGAGGTATAAGTTGCTCTTAACGAGAGAATACTTTTCGATAATTCCTAATAGAAATGTGAGCTGATCAATGGCACTTTCATTCTCGTGCTGGAGGCTTCCGCTGAGTATCCCCCCTAGAAGTTGGGGATAGGTAGTTATAAGATGGAAAGGAATTTTATCGGGGAATAAGTATGAGCTGAGGTAGAGTAGTTCAGCAGCTGCAGAGCTTTCTTGTTTGATCGCCTCAAAGTTGAGAGACCAAGTGGTAAAGACTGAACGACGTCGTTTCAAATCTTCAGTGTTGATCTTCTCTGGCTCGGTAAAATCTCCTGTAATAGCTGGGAAATTCTTAAGTTTGTTCAGCCTTTCATTGTATCGGTCGAGATAGGTAACAAATGAGATATTCTTGTCACGCAAAAATGCTCCTGCCTGTTCCATAGCAAGTGGCAGATAACCTAAATCTTTTGCTAGTGCTGCCGCAGCCTTTCTTTCCTGTGGAGGTAGCTCCCGTCCTATCCGTATGCGCCAGAAATCTATCGCCTCATCAATAGTGAGCAATGGGATTTCTAATGGATTTGCAATTTCGAGTACATCAAAGCGCTTTGATCTTGAGGTAATGAGGACATGGCCTCCAAGGTTATTAGGGAAGAATGACCACAACCACTCAGGATTATCAGCGTTATCAAATACAAGTAACCAACCCTCATGGGATTCGAGCCAATTAATGATACTAGTCTTTTGCTTTAAGCTATCTGGATTTGCCATGATACCAATTTGGCTTCCCAGAGAGTTGAAGCTCTCTAGGAGATTCGATTCGGTATCGGCAGTAACCCAAAAGACTCGATCGTATTTTTTCTCTGTTTCAAAGCTTCGGTAAGCATACTGAGCAGCAGCTTGAGTTTTACCCATACCCCCAAGCCCGAAAATTGCACACCGGCTTTTCGCGGCAAGTTGCTCACCTATTGCACTCAAGAGATTAAAAGGCTCGATAAAAAAGCCGTTACTTATATAAGGAACCTTGAAAGGTCGACGGGCAATAGGGGAATCAGCAGTGTTCGTTTTTTGGGAAGGATTACTTTGAGGAGTAGTCTTGCTCTCTATGTCCTTAGATGTAGAGTCTTGGCTTGTAGAGTTTTTCCATTCACCATTTTTCTGTGGTTGGACAGTAGAAGCAGAAGATGCTTTTGTCTGCTGAACAGACTGTGGTTCCTGAAAAAAATCATCTTCTATATCAACCTCAAAGATGCCAAAGGTTTCAAAAAGTACCACTATCTTGGAATAGTCAGATGGTCCTTTTCGCTGTAGTATCGCGTTGACCTTACCCCCTGAAATTGCGTCGGGCTTTTTGCCCTTTTTTATATAAAGATGAACTTGGTGGGGTACATCGGGATCGACACCTTTAGATCGAATTGCATCCTTAAGAACCTTTAATCCTTTCTCTGAGAGGATCCGAGTGTTACGATTTCTAGTTTTTTTCTTCTTTGAAGGTTTATTCACGTTGATTTTGCATGCCGCTGAATAGGCAGGCAGTGGTTGATGAGCGCGAATAAGTAAATGCTACCCATTTGGCTTCGTAAAGTTGCCTAAAAATGTAGAGTCTGTAATCTCTGCAGTGTCCCTTAAGACATTGAGCAGAAGTAGGTTGGTATGAGTAAAGATTATCCTTTAGTCAAAGCTGAAGAACTACGTCATTCTATTTGGTTGGACGATAGTGCCAGAACTTTTGAAGAAAGGTTTCAAGTTGCGTTGCCTATCTTTACTGAGATTATTCAAAAGCTTATTAGTTTCGTTGAAGAGGGTTTGTCGAGTCCGCTACTTTTACCTTCAAATGACCCTAAAGAATCGGAGGAAGTTGACCGGCAGATGAAGTCTCTACATGTAACGACTGCTGGTGAGATACTAGCTTTTGAAATCACTGACTATCTTGCATCCAGAGCATTTGGAATCCTCGAGAGTTGGTGGTCGTGTCAGGTTGGTCTTCGAGCATTAGCTGATGTTGAGTGTCGCTCTGAATGGAGGCAGTTAATAGAAGCGAGTCTACTTCAGCGTGCACGAGAGGTAATAGTAAGTGAGGTGTGTGTCATGTTTGAAATTACTGGTGAACCTTTCATCAAGGACTTTGATATTGACGATTGGGGCTAAGAGCAGTAAGTCACAATTGCACAGAAATTGACTCAACAGGGGCAGGAATTCCTACCCCTGTTTGTTCTTATTTTCTTAACGGTTTCTACGTCTGAAGGGACTTAGTCAGCTTTTTTCAACTTATCAATTTTCAACTTATTACTTGTAATAATTCGTTACATCTTCCCCTTCGCTGATGAATAGGGGGAAAGACCTTTTTAGGTTTTCAACTTAAGCCTTAAGTTGAAAACCCTTTCAAGTTAAGGATTTCAGGCTTTTTTTTGTGCAATCATGGCTTCTAAGCGGTGCTTTCAGGTGACTGCACCAACGGTCATATAGCTGCGTGGCAATAAGACTCAAATATCTGAACTCCTGATATCTGATCTTACAGCTTTCAACTAATTTCCAAATCACCATCGAATTTACAGGTAATGCACATGAAACGTTCAAAACCATCAAATGAAAGAACACCAAAGCAAGTATATGAAGATGCCTCTCAACTGCCCAATAGTGAAGAACCCTCTTATCAATCTGAGTTTGAGATCGCACTCACTTTAATCCAGGAAAAAATCGTAGAGCTTACGATCTTAAACTACATGATAGTTGAGCTTATCCTGGTCTATGGCTGTGGTCTATCTCCAGAAGAATCACACGAGATCGTAGTAGATCTCTTTCCATTGGAGGTTAAGTAAACCAATGCTTTTAGTTGCGATCGCAACCCTTTTAATCGTCAGCCTTAAACTCATTCATGCAGGGAAAGCTGCCTATTACTACGTAGTAAAAAACGGCCCAACCAAGGACGAATACTACGTCGGTAGGAGCGACTCAAATAAAAAGGGAATAGCCGGGTACTGGGACGGTAAAGGCCTATCAGCACTTGACTTAAAAGAGGGGCAACCGATCTATCTTAATAGTCCAGAGTTCAAAGCATTAATGAATGGACGCCACCCATTGACGCTTGAGCAACTCCGCCAGGGAAAGGCCAGGGTCTATACCAATCCGAAGACAGGACGGGAAAAAGTATACGAGGTCGTCGCCGGAATTGATATGGTGACGTCCGCCCCAAAATGGGTGAGTACTTTCTGAGCCATCAGTGGCCCGGAAGAAAGAAAAAAGATTGAACGTGCTCATGCTCTTGCGAATACTGAAGCGCTAAAGCTTCTCCAAGAAGAATATGCGCAAACTCGAACTGGAAAAGGGGGCTATAGAAAGGAGCAGCTCAATTTAATTATCGGTCAATTCACCCACATCACTAACCGATCAGGTGAGTCGCAACTACATACTCATAACCCAATCCTGAGTGTGGGTGTACGGGCAGACGGTAAATATGGGGCACTCCATACAAGGAAGATCTTACGGAAAGGGGTCTCCCTTAAACTAGGCCAGTACTACCGTGACCACTTAAGACAAAAGTTGGCGTTAGAATTTCCCGAGCTGAAATTTCCTACCATCAACATCACCAACGGTACAAGCTTTCGTATCATCGGTTGTCACGGGGAAGAGATACCGAATTCCTTAATTCGTCAATTGTCTAGTCGCCGGGCTGCAATTGAGGAAGCCTGCAAGCAGAATCCATCAAAAGCCAAGCATGTGATCGCTGTAGAGACGCGAGACCGTAAGGTTGAAGCTGTTGACCAAGAAGAGTTCTTTGCGAAACATAAAAAAATCGCCAAAGAACATGGATTTAACGTAGAAGCCTTTCTTACTCGCTCACGACAGCACCACAGAGTGATTACTACTACCAAAGCAGTGATCGCTGCCATGGCTGAGGAAGCACAATATCGAACAATTGGTGGGTTCACTAAGCCAATCAAACAGAAGAGAACAGGAAAACCTAACCGTCAACCACTGAGGCTGGAACACCGCCAAAAAGTCCACACAAAAAAAGGTCCACCGTCTTCTAAAAAGATCAAAAGTCTCATCGAAACCATACTCCAAAGGTACGGCTTTCAAATTGTGCACGATCTTAATCTGGCTTTTGAGCGTGAAAATGACAAGCAGAAACGGAAAGAACAACAGTGGCAGAGAAAACCAATAGGTCATCGTCTGTTGGATAAATACCTACCTCAAAGACCACCTTCTAAGAAGACGAAACTCGATATCGAGTTTCAGTTCTGGACAGGACGTATCACGCTTAGCCAGCGACTTTATCTTCGCCACAAGTATGAATACGGACTGCCAAAGTATTTCATGCCTAAGTCTAGGCTTTCCATCAATCTCGCATATGCCACTCGACAGATCACGAGAAAGCAACAACTGCTGTTACTGAAACACTTTGACCATCTTCATAAACGCTCACCTGAGATTCGCACAATCATACGAACCGACTCACCCAAAAGAAAATAAATGATCATGAAACCACAACTTTTGTTCCTTCTCTGTTTTGTAGGAGTATCTTTAGCCGTAGCCTGGCAGATAGTATCTCCACAACTTCCAATTGATACACGCAGAGTAGAAAGAGAGCTTGGCAAAGTAGCATTACGTCTTCACTACCCAGTCGCTCTCATAACCTTTGTAACAGCTGCAATAAAGTACACACCAGAAGCCTTTGCTCCGTTCCTTCACCAGTATTCCAGTGAAATATGTCTCGGGTGGGTTGGATTCTCAATGTGGGAGTTTATTGTTCGATGGGGAGGTGTTCTGTTTGTGATACCAATGACGCGATACGCTTATCAAGCATATAGGAAAATCTCTGATATTCGCCGTACTCACTGGCATATCTACGCACGATTTAGTGAGATCATAACAATTTATGGTAATTGGTTCAGCGATCTTCTCTGGGCATACTTTCAGGCTCTCCTAATATTTACGACAACCTTAGCAATGATGTCTGGTGTGTATATTGCGATCGCACTTTATTTGGAGTGCCACTGGATCGTTATCTTCATTACATACCTGCTCCTTGCAGCACTTCCATTAGCTGCTTGGCAGCTCTCGCTCACGATTATTACTGAAATGACTCGTCCTCGCAGACTTGAGACAGAAGTTCGTGATGCTGCCAGAATTGTTCCAGAACTTGAGAAATGCCTTATTGAATACAAGCGGGCTCAAGCGCAGGAGCATCGAGACAATGACTCGGAGGTTCGTGAGGATGTCTGGTAATTTCTATGGTCGCTTGTCGCCAGGTGAGCTTGCGTACGAAAGTGTGACAGCACAGTGGCAGCGTGGGCGAAGTCCGCCTCAACGCCCACCCCCAAACAGAGGCGATGAAGATAAGCTCAACATCCCATATATACCTTTCTGCGGACATAGTGTACCACTCGATCAGCTCGGTCATATCCTTGCTATGGGGCAAAGTGGTGGTGGTAAATCCTTACTGCTTAGCCCAACAATTTATGGCATAGCACGCGCAGTAACTGAAGATCCGACGCGAAAACTTCTAATTGTTGCGACAAAGGATGAGAATGCGAAAGGGATCAAGGGCCTTAGGGTTCCTCATGTACTCGTCACTTTTACCTACTCTCAAGGTCTTGGTTGGCATATAGAACATGATTTTCGATCTCCGTTTCAGATTGGCCAATTATCAAATGACTTCTTTAAGGAGTTTGAAGGGGATAACGCTTTCTGGAACAGGGTTGGAAGGAGCATTCATACAGCCATCTGTGTAAGCCTTAAAGAGCGAAAAGGGGGATGCAGTCTAGGCGATCAGATAAGAGCAATTTATCTGAGTAATGAAGAATTACGCCATCTTCTCAATAGCTCTCAATATGGGCGACGTATTGTAGAGGTATTTCTCTCAAATCAGGATGCTGAGATGTTGGGCAAGTTTCGCTCACAAGTAGCATCCGGTATTGAGCGTTACTTGATCGCAGCGTGTAAAAGTGAGCTTTCCTATCCCTTTTCACTTGAAGAGTTTTACTTTGGTGATTCACTTCCACCCATAGCGATTATTCAGCTTAATCCTGACATGCAAGAGGTTGAACGGCCTCTTGCGTCAAGCCTTATCCGTCGAGCATTTGAGCTTATCCTGTTAGGATCAACAACTTCCAGAAAAGATAAGATCGTTGTTATTGAGGACATCAATCATATGAAAGCTATCCCAAAGCTTGTGGAAATGAGTGAGCTTTCGAGAGCACAAGGATGCGTTCTCATCGCACTCTCACAATCATTTGAGGGGCTACAGTCAAAGGACTCTTATGGAGACCAAGCTGAGGCTCTTCTCAATAATTTTCCGTTCCAAGTATTTCTCGGCACAAACTCAGCAAAAACAGCGAAGTGGTGTGCAGAACGTTTTGGTGAATCAGAACACTTTGAAGATAACTATGGTCGAAGCTTTGGTAAAGATAACATTCAAGGGCGAGAAGAGCGCCGTCGGTCCGTTGAAAGCATTGTTAAGTCAGCAGAAATTCTCAACCTTCCACCTCCATCACCTAAAAATGGATTTCATTTCTACTTAAAAACACCTCTCTGCGGATATGAGCTACGCAAATATATTCCGTGGCATCAGGTTCTCAAACGTACTCCTCAAATGAGGGAAGTAACCTTGACACCTATTCCAGAAGCATTTCAGCAATTAAAGTTTTGGACTCCAGAAGAAGTTAAAAGGCTTCTTGCTGGAAAGCCTTCCCAAGTAAATCCAGATTACACCGACCCAAACGCTTTCGCTGAGAACCTCAGACTCTTTGAGGAAGAGATCATGCAATGTCTCTATGACTTATTGCAATTAGGAGATCCAGACATGATAAGGCACTTTTCACAGTTTTCACCAGTTCACACTAAGGAGTAAATTATTGATGAAATACCAGTTAGACTTCACGATACCTCACACCAAAAAAATGTTGGCTGAAACGCTTAACATATCTCACAATACAGTTACTGAAGCCGTAAAGATTGCAGGACTTCCGACCAGTCAACGAGAGTATGTGGAGGAAGAGTTAGAACGAATTGTATGGGTACGTATGCTTTTCGAAAGTGGCATGACTAGAAAAGAAATTGAGCAACATGTTGCCATGAAAAATGGTCAGGTGGATGATGACAATATTAATACTGAGCAGTCATCACCACAATCATCCACTCATGCTGATTTCTCGATTGTAGATAGCGCTATAGGCGAGGGGATTCAACAAGCCCTCACAGGTATAGTTGAGGCCGCAGTTACTGATTATATCGACCATCTCCCTGGTATAGCAGCAACTATGTTAGCGCATGCAACTGAGAGAGGCCTCATTCGAGAAGTGTTTTCATCTAGAATCCGAACCTACTATAGGAGTCAACGCTCGCGTGCTCTTAGAGCTTCTCGTAGCTCATGTTACCTAAACCCAGCATCTGAAGATATTGAAGTCTACAGTACTTCCGTTATTGGGGAGACCGATGAGGAGTCTGATGATTCAAATACTCCAGAAGATGAGTTGGACGACGATCCCCCTGAAACAACATACTAACTGCTTCTAAGTCACAGAGGGGAGTAATCACACTCCCCTCTGCCTGTCCTTCCCTTTACGAAATCCAATCTTTGTCCACATTTTTGACACACTCAGGAAAGAATGCTCATGCGTAATCTTTGGATTCTTGCTGGTTTAACCTTAACGCTCACTACTGCATGTCGTGGTGCAGATACCACGCAGACTGATATCCCAAAACCTGTTCACATGATGATCCTTGCTGATCTCAGTACTCCGGAAGAGCAAGCCTATGCCGCTCAATTTACCGATGGTTTCACGAAGAAAGCACGCCGATTTGAAACCATTTCCCTCGACAGTTTCTCAGATGAGACAACTGAAGTTCACTACTCAGGTGTCTCATCATCCCAAGTTGTTGAGGAGTTTTTGGTAACTCGTTTAGGTGACGACGTTATACCCTCGACCGATAAAGCATTACTCGCAGCAGCACAGCGAGTATCTGACTATGCACATGACCTCGATGGTAAAGAGCGTCTTATTGCTGTCTTACTCACGGAAGGCACTAAAAACAAAGAGACGATAGACGCTCTCACCACAATTGTTGAAACGCTGCCATCCGATGGTAGTACCACTGTCTATATTGCTGGAGTGAGCTCAAAGTACGTTTCATCGATCACTCCAGTGTTCCATACCATGCCAGCCAATGCTCGTGTAATTGGCCAATTCAAATCAGATCTGAAAACTTTACTACGGAGCCTCCACTAAAAAGAGGAATAAGAATAATGAGACGAAGAACCATAGGTTGGAATGCGCTGAGTTGGGTTAGCTACAAACTCCGTGGTATTCACTCAAGTCCGGTCCCACTTTTTTACTTAACCCTTGAACCTGGAACAAATTTAGTTGATGACGAACACCTTAGAGAATGTGCGAAACTTCTCCAGAAATATGCTCCTGCTTATTACTCTCGGCTTTTTCATGGTTATCACAACTCGCTACAGGTATTAAAACGTGTAGGTGAGGAGATTGAGGACTATAAACAAATCAAGGTTAATTTAGTCGAGGTGAAGGGGCATTTACGGGGAGTTACTGCAAGATACTGGCAGGAGAGAATAAAACGTCTCTTTATAACTTCTTGGGAGAAACTCTCACTATTGCAGATATTACCTAATATCCTTTCTGTCTTTCTCAGCCTTATGGTATCAAGCGCACTGCTTGATATTTGGGAGGTTGATCTTACTGACCTTATTGGTGAAGAGTGGCTCTATGTAGCGTTTCTTATCTGTTCCGCTATCGGTATCAATCTCAGCGTTATGCATATCCTCAGCCGAAATGTCTATCACAGGCTCTTACACCGTAAGTCAATTGATGCTTTAGAAGGTACTGCAATCGATCTCCCATTTTGGGAAGCATTTCGACGTGGTGATACAACGCTTTATCAAGCAAGCCTACTTGTGCTCCTTGAAGTTCTCTTCACTTTCCCTTTTATAATAGGTCGTCTTCCGTACCAGTTGCGAGATATACCTCTTTTTCAAGGCTCGCTAATTATTGGAGTAGGATATCTTGCTTTTTTGAATGTCTCACTCAGTTGGACTGTTGGCCGAGATCAGTTTTTTCGGGAACATCTACGGGGAAGAGTAAGAGCAAGTACTGACGAGTTTTCATCGAATCGTAATCACGATATAGATAATGAGAAGTGGCGCACTGAGCGTCAGGTGAAAGTACTTCAAGCTCAGAATAGGAGAGGGTATTCGGCCAATAAGCAGCGCGAGCTACAGTACCAAAAACTTTGGAAACAGGTCCTTACGTGTTCTCGAAGTTGGGAGCGAAGCTTGCCATATCTTCTTGATGATATGCGTCTTAATGGAGCACCACCTGAGGTGGTGACTCAGGTCGCAACAGCCTTAGCAAATGATCATAAGACATCATCACTCATAAAAGGTACAACAACCTAATCCAAATAAGAGAGACTCTCACTTCTGTGAGAGTCTCAAGTCAACGGCCATACATCACTTCTTCCCCATTCTTACTGGGGCCTAAAACAAAACAATGAATCAGAATGAGATCCAAATAAAGAAAATAGTGCTCGAAGTGCTTCGTGACCTTATCCTTGCGTCATCACCAGAATATGACTCGACTGTCCCTGATAAATGGGTAGATCTAAAAAAAGCATGGAAAATTCTCGGATATCCAAGCTACGGAGCACTTTATAAAGCGATAAGTTCAGGACTTTTGAGACAAGGAATAGAGGTGCGTGATCGTAGAACACCAGGGGCTCGAATCGCCAGATGGCAAGTCAATCTTGCTGCCGTTCAGAAACGACTTAAGTCAGACCCTGCAACACGTCGGGTGGTTTAGGCGAGTCAGGGCGATTAAGAATCCGCATTGCCGTTTCTTGATTTTGCTTAAGTTTGATGTGTTTGTGGTATCTCGCTAAATGAATTTTCGGCGTATGTCCCATCAGTGCTGCTGCAGTGGTGACGGGAAGCTCAAACGTAACACTTGCTCTAATGCCGAATGCATGACGAAGGTCGTAAGGTTGAAAGGGAATCTTGTACCGGCGAAATTGCCGGGCAACCTTTTCGCCAAGACGCCCAGCTTCATAGGCCGCTTCAGCATCTTTTACATTTGGTCGTTTGATATTTCGTAGCTCCCATTCCTCTACCCACTGAGGATAGAGTCCAAGAAAGACTAACCGGCTGCCAGTCTTTCCCTTCGTTACCAAAAGTCCATCATCAGACCATTCACAGAAGAAAATCTCTTGGTCTCTAAGTCCAAAGGCAGCCATCATACCGTAGGCCCACTGCCAAGCTAAATTTGGGATCTGATGCCAAATCTTTGCTATCTCAGCATCACTTGGGATATCCCGTTCTTCCACTTTGGAAGGACCATAATTGCCTTTATATTGAAGAAGGTCTACATCAATTCCAGCGAAGTTAGCTAGGTGCTGGAGCTTTCTACACGTCTCCATCCGGTTTCTTGTGTTTCGCTCAGTCAGAAGTACCTGTTCCTCAAGCATTTTTGATGTGAGAGGTTCATTAGAAGGTAAGCGTCTGTAGATTTTCTGCCACTGGTTGACCCATGTTGAAGGCTTTAGATTGTGGGTTTCTAAGTAATTACGCTTGAACTCCTGAATCCAGAGTTCTGCTGGTTTGTACTCAGGAATAAGCTCTAACTTTAAGTAGTCCCTCCAATCAAAAGTTCCTGAGGTAAGCCTTGCGCTTAGGAGCTGGGCTTCTTGCTCGGCACGGCGATAACCATCCTCATTTGCTGGAAGCCCAAGACTAATACGTTGCTGATAAGGTTTGATGCGATCGCTCTGAGGTTTGGGGGGCAACGTTGCTTGAAGCCAGAGCTTATTGCCACGCTTATAAATCCGTGCTCGAACTTTACCTTTCTTTAATCGCTCAGTAACCGCGTCGAAAGAGTAATCGACTCTTGGCATTGTCCTTAAAAGTGTCCTTAAAAGGGAGGAAAACCCTGACGATTTTTGGACATTTCAGAGTTTCCCAGAGTCTCATAAGCTCTATAAATTATAGCTTACACTTCCCTTGTCATGGACCTTTAAGGATATACGGGACTGGCGCGATTCGAACGCGCGACCTACCGCTTCAGATTTGTGTGAGTTTCCCCACTCTCTGGACTATACCTTCACCATAGGAACGAATCCATTAGGTGGTAGCCGTCTAGTCTCTACACCTTCCAAAGTTGCCCCTGGCTTGGCTCGGTATTGCCCTAAAGACGAATCTCCGTAGGTTTCACCGAATTTGACTACATTCACACGCGAGGTTTCCCCATGCGGTGCCCGATATTCAGGAGGCGGTTGCTCTATCCAGCTGAGCTACAGCCCCAAGCTGGTCTACTTAAACATATAACCTATATTCATGTACATAAGTATGGCGTCCGTAAAATCCGCAAAATTGCGGAGAGGGCATCAGCTTTCTACCCAACGAGGTACATACTTCCAGCCATTCTTAAGAATCTTGCGATAAACATCAAAATCGGGCATCTTTTCGCCCACTAGCTGCCAAAATGCCTCGGAATGGTTCATGTGAATGGTGTGGCATAGCTCATGAACCAACACATAGTGCACCACCTCCTGGGGTAAGAACAGCAGTTTGTAGTTAAGGCTGATGTTTTTGTTGCTAGAGCAACTGGCCCAGCGCGTTTTCTGCCCACGTACCGAAGGTCGCTTAAACGGTAACTCTAAATCAAAACTTAGCTGCCGTAGCCAGGGTACTAGTTCTCGATGGGCCTTGTGGCCTAGCCACTCACACAGTACCTGGTTGCAAGTGGACTCATGGTCAATATTTCCTCGCACCTTTAGACATTGCCCCGGCAGCGGGATACACAGCGTAGGGCCCGGATCGGCTTCGTAGGTAACCTGCCATAGTTCATTGGGGTTAGCCTGGGCTAAAGGAGCCTGCCACCGCAGCTCAAGTTTTGCGGGCTGGCTAGTTTGCCAATCCGTCGCCGTATCTTGCTGTTCGCTAAGGAGCCGAGCCCGATTTTTTAGAATCCAATCGCGACGCTTGGCAATAAGGCCCGGTAGCTTTTTGCAGTTGTATCTGGGCGGTACCACCACCTCCACACTGCCATCTACCGAAATTTTGATCGAGACATGCTTGGCTCGCTGACTTTTGCGAACCGTGTAATCAAAGTGGGTGGATGATGGGGCAGGTTCGGCAGGGGGAAACAGCTCTAGCTGGGCCATGGCAGCGGTGGAATTATCCATCTGTGCCAATTAGTGTAACTGACGGATTCCATTGTTCGATGCAGAGTTGAGATCGCGTGCCTATACTTCCAGGCCTATGGTTTGCCCCCGCTAAAAATGGCCATGCCCACCCGCCTTGTTACTATGTGAACAAAGAAAATTGCTGTTAAATAATCGGATTTTGTAACTATGACCCATTTGAAAACGCGACTATGGTTATCGCTAGCGGCATTGTTGGCGTTGAGTGCTTGCGGTGGCGGTGACGATGGGGCATCGGAGAGTGCAGAGAAAACCGTCACCATCCTCGGTGTGATTGTGGGGGAGCAGCAGGAAAAATTAGAAGAAGCCCTCAAACCGTTTGAAGAGGAAACCGGGATTGATGTGATCTACGAAGGCACGGATTCCTTTGCGACGCTGCTACCGGTGCGGGTGGAGTCTGGCGATGCGCCGGATATTGCCATGTTTCCGCAACCGGGGCTGATGGCTAGCTTTGCAGAAGCCGGACAAATGGTGCCGGTGACTGAGTTTATGGATCAAGGCACCCTATCTGACGCCTATCCAGACACCTGGCTATCGCTGGGTACCGTTGACGACAGTATCTACGGCATTTGGTATCGAGCGTCGGTGAAAAGCTTGGTGTGGTACAACCCCAACGCGTTTGAGGCTCAAGGATTTGAGGTGCCCACCACCTGGGATGATATGTTGGCCCTCAGCGATCAGATCGTGGCGGCTGGGGTGACGCCCTGGTGTGTGGGGTTAGAGAGCGGTGATGCCACGGGCTGGCCGGGGACTGACTGGGTCGAAGACATTATGCTGCGCATGTCTGGCCCGGATGTGTACGACCAGTGGATTACCCATGGGATTCCGTTTAACGACAATGTGGTGCAGGCGGCCTTTGAGCAGTTTGGCGAGATTGTCTTGAATGAAAACTATGTGGTGGGTGGTTCGGTGGGGGCCATTAGTACGCCCTTTGGTGATGCTCCCCAGGGTCTCTTTGGCGATAGCCCCACCTGTTACTTACACCGCCAGGCCAACTTTATTGCCAGCTTCTTCCCTGAGGATGTGGATTTGGCGGAGGATGTGGATATCTTTTTGCTACCCGGTATTGACCCGGAGTATGGCACCCCGGTTTTAGTGGCGGGGGACGTGTTTGGCATGTTTAACAACACCCCTGAAGCCCAGGCACTGATGGCGTATTTGGCGACGCCGGAACCCCATGAAATTTGGGCAGGTTTGGGGGGGTTCTTGTCGCCCCACAAGCAGGTAAGTCTGGAGGCATACCCGGATGCGCTGAGTAAAAAACAGGCAGAATTTTTGAGCAATGCGGAGATCATTCGGTTTGATGGATCGGATATGATGCCGGGGGCTGTGGGTACGGGTACCTTCTGGTCTGGTGTGGTGGAATATGTGGCGGGCGAACCGGTGGAAGAGGTGTTGGACACGATTGAGGCTAGCTGGCCCGAATAGAGTTTGACGGGCGAAATCCTACCTGATTTGGGGCGCAAGTCTATTTGGGGGCAATTCACTCGGTTTCAGCGGACTGTTTTGACGGTAAATCATGGGAGCTAATGACTGATAATCTGTTGCGGATTTTGATGGCGGTGATTGCGATCGCAACCGGCTCCATCGGCACCTTCGCCATCTTTTATGGCCTCAACCTCCTGGTAGAGAAGCTTCCGCGCATCTGGAAAGAACGTCTGCTCCCCTGGGTATACATGGGTCCGGCGGTGTTAATGCTGACGGCCTATTTAGTGTTGCCCACCCTGCGCACCCTGTACATCAGCTTTTTTGACAGCCGTTCAGAAAAGTTTGTCGGTCTCAAAAACTACGCCTTTGCCCTCACCAATCCCGACATGGTGATTGCCTTTCGCAACAACCTGCTGTGGCTGGTGCTGGTGTCGGGGCTGAGTGTGGGGTTGGGGCTAATCATTGCGGTGCTGGTGGACCGGGTAAAGTACGAGTCGGCGGCCAAATCGCTGATCTTTTTACCTATGGCCATTTCCTTTGTGGGGGCCAGCGTCATTTGGCGATTTATCTATGCCTTTAAACCGGCCGGTAGCGACCAGATTGGTTTACTCAATGCGGTGCGACAGACCTTTGGCTTAGACCCATTGGGCTGGCTGATTGAGCGGGATGGACTGCTGGAGCCTGTGTGGGAAACCCTAAAGGTTCCGAGCATTGATGCTCTGCCGACGCTGCTGCCGTTAAATACCCTGGCCCTGATCGCCATTATGGTCTGGCTGCAAACGGGGTTTTGCATGGTGCTGCTATCGGCGGCGGTGAAGGGAATTCCCAAGGACGTAATCGAAGCGGCCCGCATCGATGGGGCCAATGAATTTCAGATTTTTCGGCGCATCATTATTCCGATGATCATGCCCACCATTACGGTGGTGGCCACAACGGTGGTGGTGGCGGTGCTCAAGGTGTTTGACATTGTCTATGTGATGACTGGCGGCAACCTGGATACCGATGTGATTGCCAGCCGCATGATCAAAGAGATGTTTAACTTTAGAAACTTTGGTCGCGGCAGCGCCATTGCCACGGTGCTGCTGCTGGCGGTAATTCCGGTGATGGTGACCAATATTCGTCGCTTTACCCAGCAGGAGGCTAACCGATGAAAATTGCCCGCAGATCAACGCCGGCTTGGTTTGAACGGCTGCCGTTGCATACGGCGGTGGTTGCGATCGCACTCCTTTGGACCCTGCCCACCGCCGGTCTCCTCATCAGCTCCTTCCGTCGCAAAGACGCCCTGCTGCAAAACGGCTGGTGGACCGTATTCCAACATCCCTTTGACCTGGCCCAGTTTCACATTGGCAACTATGTTGATGTGCTAGCTAGTCAGGGCATGGGGCAGGCCTTCCTCAACAGCCTGGTGATTTCTATTCCCGCCACGGTCATTCCCATTTCCATTGCCACCTTTGCCGCCTATGCCCTGGCCTGGATGCAGTTTCCGGGGCGACAGGCGTTGTTTGTGGCCATTGTGGGGCTGCTGGTGGTTCCCTTGCAGATGACCCTGATTCCGGTGCTGCGGGCCTATAACGAGCTGGGGCTGGCGGGTAGTTTTCTGGCGGTGTGGTTGGCCCATACGGGCTATGGCCTACCCCTGGGTATCTACCTGCTGCGCAACTATATTGGCTCCCTGCCCCGAGACCTGATCGAGGCGGCGGCGGTGGATGGGGCCTCCCATTTGAAGATTTTTATGCGGCTGATTGTGCCGTTGTCGATGCCTGCGATCGCATCCTTTGCCGTTTTCCAGTTTCTTTGGGTTTGGAATGACCTTTTGGTGGCCCTGGTCTATCTAGGAGGCAACCAAGATGTGGCCCCAGTGACCCTGGTGCTACGAAACCTGGTGGGTGACCGCGGTCAGGACTGGCATCTGCTGACGGCTGGAGCCTTTATCTCCATGGTGGTGCCGTTAGCCGTATTTTTTGCCCTACAGCGATACTTCGTCCGCGGTCTGTTGGCGGGCTCGGTCAAAGGATAGTGCTTTAGTTGTCACCGGTAGAGAAGGGACATAGAACGGCGGACATGTGTCTGGTTGATGCCGCTGCGCCATGGGAAACGACTGGGAAACCGCCGTGGTTGTGGTCTGGGGCATGTCCTGACGACAGGTGGAACAGTACCAATAAATGCGGCTATGGCGAATATGACGCAGTAGCGAGGTATGGCAACAGAGACATTTATTCATACGTGTTTGATGCCCGGGGAATGAGGGGGATTGAGTAAACGTAACCAAGTGGGTCGAGTGGCCTCTAGCATCTATAAGCTAGCTATTAAGTGTGGGGAAAATGTGGAGAGAAATAACTTGTATGGGGACAAACGGTAGCAAAAATCACAAAAAAATCACATTTTGTTGATTGGATTGGAGATGTGAGCGTCATTCACCTTGTGAATCAAGCGACGGCCATCATCCCATAAAAAATATTCGCCATACCCAAGCTACACGCTGGAATTTTCCCCTGTGGAAACGACAGGATTAATTGGGAACGAAGTTTAATTCAAGTTTGGGTGATCGAATTCCTGAACAGATTTATCCTTTTCTCGTCAGAATAATCGCCATTTAGCCAAACGCCCCTATAAAAAAGCTAAGAGTTCCATCTGCCCATGAAAATCTTAATCGTAGAAGATGATGCTGGCCTCGCTGAAGTGCTTGAACAGACGCTCAGTAAGCAGCATTATCAGGTTGAGGTGGCCACCGATGGTCAAGCTGGGTGGGACTTAGTAGAGCTATATGAATATGATTTAGTGCTGTTGGATCTGCGTCTACCCAAGCTGGATGGCATTAGTTTTTGCCGTCAGCTGCGGTCAGTGGGCCATACGGTGCCGGTGTTGTTAATGACGGCTGAGAATACCCAGGCTAGCAAGATTGCAGGTTTAGATGCTGGGGCCGATGACTACGTGCTCAAGCCCTTAGATTTGAGCGAGCTGCTGGCCCGCATCCGGGCACTGCTACGTCGGGGACAGACGGAAGCGTCACCGCTGTTGACCTGGGGGATGGTCACGCTGAATCCGAGCAGCTGTGAGGTGTTTTGTAACGGTCAGCGGCTAAATCTGACCAGCAAAGAATATGAGTTACTAGAACTGCTGTTGCGACACCAACACCGAATTTTTAGCTTGAATACGCTGATGGAGCGTCTGTGGACATTTGAAAAAATGCCCTCTGAAAACGCGGTGCGTACCCATGTCAAAAGTTTGCGTCGTAAGCTGAGACAGGGAGGCGCTGATGAAATGATTGAAACGGTTTATGGCTTGGGTTATCGACTCAACCCCGAGCCTGTGACCCCATCTCCTACGTTGCAGTCATCAAAAAATCTCTCCCAAGAGCCCCACACCATGCCCTTGGTATTTGCGGAAGGCACCCCAGATCAGGTGCTGACACCTCTAAAGAAAATTTGGGAACGTCACCAACAGAAGTACTTAGATCTCATCGCATCTTTAGACCAGGCCGCAACTGTTTTGCAAAATGGACAATTTGATTCGGTGTCATCCTTAGCCCACAACCAGTTAGAAGTGGCTAAAGCTCAAAAGGTGGCCCACACATTGAAGGGGGCATTAGGTAGTTTTGGCCTAGTAACGGCGTCTAATATTGCCGCTCAAATCGAACAGCTACTTTTGGTTACCCCCTCACCAGCAATCGAACAGGTTCAGCAACTGCCTAGGTTAACTCAGCAATTGAGACAGTCTCTGCAGCTATCAGAAACACTCCCCTTCCATCACCAAATTCCCCTCCAGCGGACTGACTCCCTCATTTGTCAGTGGTTGATTATCGATGACGATCGATCGCTGATTGAGGAGCTCATCCATGAGGCCTCCCTATGGGGGATTCAACCTTGGATTGCGACCACCATCGAAGACGCTAAAAAGACATTAAAGCAGCATGTCATCGATGTGGTGATGATGGATGTCAACTGCGCTGACAATGTCAATGAAAGCTTAACGTTGCTGTCTGAGCTATCCCATCAACAACCGTCATTACAGGTGATTGTTGCCACCCAACAAGATAGTTTGCGGGAGCGGGTGAATGTCCTAAGGGCAGGGGCCTGTGCGTTTATTCAAAAACCGGTGACCGCACCTCAAGTCTTAGAAACGGTTACCCAACGTTTGGGGCAAACGACGTTGCCTGCCGCTCGCATTCTTGTCCTGGATGATGATCCTGCAATTCTTGAGTGTTTGAAAACATTGCTGATGCCCTGGGGGTTTCAGCTGACCCTAGTGTCTAATCCTATACAGTTTTGGGATAGCCTTGAGCAGGCTCCTCCCGATTTGATGATTTTAGATATTGAAATGCCTGATTTCAATGGATTAGAACTGTGTCAGGTGATTCGTAATGATCCGGCGCTTCATCAATTTCCCATTCTGTTTCTATCGGCTCACACTGAGCCTGATATTGTCCGCCGCGTATTTGAGGCTGGGGCTGATGACTATTTGAGTAAACCCATCATTGGCCCAGAACTGGTGGCTCGTATTTTGAATCGTTTGGAACGAATGCGACTCTTGCGGGCGTTAGCTGAAATCGATAGTCTTACGGGGCTGCAACGGCGGCATCAGTCGGTCAAAGCATTTAATCGATTATTAAAGCTGGCTGATCGGCAACAGACAACCCTATGTTTTGCCATCCTAGATCTAGATCGGTTTAAACAGGTCAATGACTTTCATGGTCATGACATTGGTGACCAAGTGCTAAAAACCTTTGGAGACTACCTGCGCAGAGCCTTTCGGGGTGAAGATGTGCTGGCTCGGTGGGGGGGCGAGGAGTTTGTCGTAGGGCTGTACGGCATCTCTAAAGAGCTGGCTGTCCAGAGGTTAACTACCTTGTTGCAGACATTTAATCAGCATGTTTTTCTAGGAAATGAAAAGTCGCTATTTCATGTCAGTTTTAGCGGTGGTGTGTCTGAATATCCCCAAAATGGCAAAGATATACAATCCCTATATCGGAATGCTGACAAGGCTTTGTATAGTGCTAAGGCCGCCGGGCGCAATCAAATTTTGTCTAGCTGATACCTATCGGGGATAACGGGGATGGAAATACTACAGAATATTCTTTTTCCTACCCAATTTATTCCCCATGGGCACTGCTACTTGTGGCAGCCTGAGCTGGTGTGGCTACATTTGTTGTCGGATGTGCTAATTGCGATCGCATATTATTCCATCCCCATTGCCCTGGTCTATTTTGTTCGCAAGCGAGAAGATATCCCCTTTCCAGGTATTTTTCTCCTGTTTGGGTTGTTTATTGTTACTTGCGGTACCACCCACCTGATGTCGGTGTGGACCCTGTGGCATCCGGCTTACTGGCTATCGGGCACCATCAAAGCCATTACCGCAACGGTCTCTATTTACACGGCCCTGATGTTGTTCCCCACTCTCCCAGCCGCCCTGGCCTTGCCTAGCCCTGACGATCTCAGACGCATTAACCAGCAGCTAGAAATCGAAATTGAAGAGCGCAAACAGGCCGAAGTTAAACTACAGCTTCTCAACCAAGAACTGGAAACTCGTGTAGAGAAACGAACGGCTAGCCTACAGGAGTCTGAAGGACGCTGGCGAAGCTTTCTAGACAATGTTCGGCTCATGGTGGTTGGTGTGGACTGCTTAGGGCAAGTAGAGTATGTCAACCCCTATGCCATGAGTTTAATGGGTAACCATGAGGAAGATGTGTTGGGCAAAAACTGGTTTAAGGCGTTTGTCCCCCCTCACCAACAACAGCACAGCAGAGCCATGTTCCAGACGATCCTTGAACATGACAAACGCCCCTATTACCAGAGTGATTTGGTGACCCCAACCGGCGATAAACGGGTGATCGCCTGGTATGGCACCCTATTAAAAGATGCTCAAGGACAACCCACGGGAGTGCTGAGTCTGGGGGAAGACATCACCGAGCGCTATGCCATTGATCGGATGAAAGATGAGTTTATTTCTGTTGTTAGCCATGAGCTGCGCACACCGCTTACCTCTATTCACGGGGCCTTAGATCTGCTGACCAGTGGTCTAGTAGAGCTAGGATCAGAGCGGGGGCACCATGTGCTGACCATTGCGGCTGAAAATTCATCCCGCTTGGTGCAGCTAGTTAACGACATTTTAGAACTAGAGCGATTAGAGTCCGGCAAAGTTAAACTTCACCAGGCATCGGTTTCTACCCTGGAGCTGACCCAGCGAGCCTATGAGCTGATGGAACTGATGGCGGAACGTGCAAATATTCAGTTAGAGATAACAGAGCTTGACCTGTTGATCTGGGCCGATGGCGATCGCTTAATCCAGGTGTTGACCAATTTGCTGAGCAACGCCATTAAGTTCTCAGAACCTTCCTCAACGGTAGGCATAGTGGTCGAAGACCTCACCACATCTGACGGCAAGTATGTGAAATTTTCAGTGAAAGATCACGGCAGGGGAATACCGTCTAACAAGCTTGAGTACATTTTTGAACGTTTCCATCAGGTCGATGCCTCTGATTCTCGCAGTAAAGGGGGTACGGGGCTGGGGCTGGCTATCTGCAGTAGCATTGTCCAGCAGCATGGGGGCACCATCTGGGTAGAGAGTCTGCTAGGAGAAGGAAGCTGCTTCTCGTTTACGGTGCCTAGCTGCCGTCAGACCGATCTAAAGAGAACTTCTAATATTAAGAACTAAATATATTCGCAGGCATAGCGTACCGTGAAATATAAAGTAAAAGTTAAGGCTGTTGTGCAAACTGTCTTTGCTGTTGTTTATCCATCTAACTACCCATGGCAAAGCAGATTTTGGTTGTGGATGATGATGATGGTGTCCGCGAGATTATTCAGCTTTCATTGGAGATGGCTGCTGGATGGACCGTGGTTACGGCAACCTGTGGTCAAGAGGGGATTGCGATCGCAAAATCTCACCCCCCCGATCTCATCCTATTAGACGTGATGATGCCTGATGAAGACGGCATTGAGGTCTTTAATCAGCTCCAGAGCGATCCTTTAACTCAACCGATTCCAACGATTTTACTCACCGCCAAAGCCCGCATGAGTGAGCGCCAAGAATTTATGAAAATAGGCGTGATGGGGATTATCACCAAACCCTTTAAGGCTCGGGAACTGACACAGCAGATCAATCAGATGGTGGGTTGGTAAACCAGGGCAATAAGGCTTAAGTCACAAAAATCTCACATTCCCTCTATAAGCTAAAGGCTGACCTAAAAAAGCCCATAGCTGCAAACTATCTAGCCTTTTTTAAAGAGGCGTTGCTGATCCTCGAGATGATTTTATCTGCAAGATGCTGTTCCATGGCCTATCTAAAACTGATCGGTTCATCGTCTAAATCAGCAACGGCGAAAAAACAGTGACGGGAGTGACGGCGAATGCCCTACCGTCTGGAAAGATTGGGGATGGTTTGCAAATATCAAAATGGAAACCAACGATTTTCAACGCTCTCTGGATGTTGTCATTTGTGTTTTAAAGGAAAAAGACACCACCGCTATTTTCAAAGTTAAAGACTTTTTGTATTCACTGCCCAGCCTAAAACAAATCGAACGGGCTTTAGCCTCAGCCGTCCTGTACTTTGCCCAGCACGACCAGCCGGTATTTGACTGGATAATTGCCCATCAAGCGATGCTAAATCCTGAGCTGGATTTGTTTGCCTTTACCCGTGCCTTAGTGCGCACTCGTCTGTGTGAGAGGGGATGGATTCAAGGGAGAGATTTTTGGTTTGATCTGCAAAATATACTCCGCATGGGGCCGTTATTGAGTCCTCACTTTGCCGATTACTTTAACCAAGGTGAATTGCGCTTAGTCAGGACGATGCTCAAGATTAGTGCCTGATACTCACAAAATCTTCAGATTTTCTTCCTATTCTGTATACCAACGGCATCAGAGTTTGCCGTTGCTGATTTAGGGATGTGCGGCTCTCACGAAGATTCAGCACATCAAGGGTTTCTAGATAAAACCATCCCAAGGATTGGCAAGGTCCAGATTTTTAGTTTGAGAAGAATTTTTAGATATGCAATATACCACCACCTCTGTATCTCAGGTCCTAACCGATAAGGTTGACAGCTTTTTGGCGGCCTATCCTGTCCATCCCTATCAGGTAGCTCTGAGTAATAGCTCCATCAAGCAGTTGCTGCTGGACTATGTCGAGTGCAAACTTAAACAGACCATGCCAAGCCTCAATGCCCCTGACCAGTGGCAGCGTTTACCCCAACATTTAAACCGGCTGGTGGATTTAGAACTGCGTCTGGAAAGCTATATCTACTGGGGAATTGAATACATCATTCAAAATAAGCTGGACCTACTGTTAAATGCTGAAGCGGCGGTCTCGCCATCTTGGAATGTCCAAGACATGGAACAAAGCTGTTTACCGGCCCATTGGTTTGGCTAACGGGCTCAGGGCTAAAGCAGAGCAGTGTAACTATCGCTTAATCTCCAGTTAAAACCTTATTGTCTTCATCCTCAGTGGCTTCGATGGCGGTGATGACCGGTACCTTGAGTTCTGCTAACTCACCATCGGTCTCCGCCTCCACTCGCTTAGAGAAACCCCAGCTAAAAATAGCGGCAATTAGAGCCACCATGGTCCAGTCTGGCGGCACCCAGCCTTCGTTGATCACCCTGACTAGCAGCCTTAGGCCGACAAAGGCGACGGTGACAAATCCGGCATCTTCAAGATAAACATACTCACTTAGCCAGCGGATAAATAGTCCTGCCATAAACCGCAGGGCAATGATGCCGATGGCACCGCCCAACAAAATAATGGCCACCTCATCGGACAGGGCAATGGCGGTGGTAACGCTATCTAGGGAAAAGGCTAGATCGGTAAAGGCAATAATCGGGATGGCCTGCCATACCGAGGCAAACTTAGGGCCGTGGTGCTGATCGTCATCCCCCTCACTGCTGCTAAAGTGCTGATACACCAACCACAGCAGATAGGCTGCGCCCGCCACTTCAAATTGCCAGAACTTTAATACCCAGCTGGCCGTCAAGATCAGGGTCATCCGCAGCACAAAGGCAATGACCAAGCCAAAGTTTAAGGCCCGTCGCTGCTGCTGTTCGGATTCTAGACCCTGGGCAATGGCGGCAAGTGCGATCGCATTATCTGCCGACAGCACCGCCTCTAGGGCAATCAGCACGGGTAACAAAAGCAGTGTGTCCAGCCCTAAGTTAGGCGACCATTCAAGTAACTGATCTAACATTTAGCCCCTACGGTTCGCGGTAATTACAGTAAACATGGTGTTGGTATTTGGGCCTAGGGACGCCCTTATTTAAGATAGATCGGATACAATCCACCGACATCCTTCTCAGTGATTTCCCGCCCGTGATTTCCACCTTTTTTGCCCAATTCCGTCACCAGTATGCCAACGGCGGTCTTTCAACCGAACTGCTCATGACCCACGCTGAGCAATATTTAGTAAAGGCAACGGTGACCATCGATGGGCAAGTGGTTGCCACCGCCCTGGCCGCCGACCCACACCTGACAGTGGCGGACGATCAGGCCAAATCACGGGTATTGGCAATGTTGGGCTTTGGGCCGCAATCCGCTCAAGCATCCCCCAACGGAGTATCGCAATCGGTGGTTAAAACCACGGTCGCAGCCAGCACTGCCGTGACCACATCCGCGACGGTCAGTGCTCCAGAGGCAACACCCGAGAAGACATCGCCCCCGTCGGTGGCCCCTGCTGTCCCTGTTTCCCCTGAGCCCGAGCCTGAGGACTCTGAAGATATCGGTCGCCCCCTCGATAGCATCACACCAGACGAAGCGCCGGCCCCATCGGATGTGCCGGCCTCGTCCTTAGCTGCGGTAGCCATCGAAAACTTTGATGACACTCACCCGGTGGACCTGTCGGATGTGATTGCCCAAACCGACGTAGAGATGGCCCGGCTGGGCTGGAGCAGCCTCCAGGGGCGCACCTATTTAGAGCAGACCTTTAGCAAGCGTTCACGCCAGCAGCTTACGGACGAAGAGCTGCTAACGTTTTTGCTTTATCTCGAGTCCCAGGCCACCCCAGATATGGGGTAATGGGCAGGAGGGCGTGCCTATTCCACGACCGTTGGCCGACCACCAATGGCATGACGGTCAATCACCTGATCGATCAAACCGTACTCGGCAGCTTCGCTGGGGGACATAAAGAAATCCCGCTCAGTATCTTCTGTGATTTTCTCAATTGGTTGACCAGTATGGTCTGCCAGGGCATCGTTTAATGTTTTCTTGATGTAGAGAATTTCCTTAGCCTGGATTTCAATGTCAGTGGCCTGGCCTTGAGCGCCACCCAAAGGCTGGTGGATCATGATGCGAGAATTTGGCAGGCTCATGCGCTTGCCCTTGGTGCCCGCACTGAGCAAAAAGGCACCCATACTAGCGGCCAAACCCACGCAGATAGTAGAGACATCTGGCTTGATGTGGTTCATGGTGTCAAAGATGCCCAGCCCGTCATACACAGAGCCACCAGGGGAATTAATGTAGAGGTAAATATCTTTTTCGGGGTCCTCAGCTTCCAGAAATAGCATCTGCGCCACAATCAGGTTTGAGGACTCAGCCGTTACCTGCTGACCCAAAAATACAATGCGTTCCCGTAGAAGGCGGGAGTAAATGTCAAAGGCGCGTTCACCGCGACCCGACTGCTCAATAACGGTAGGAATCATAAGGGCCTAAGCGTATGGGTTCTTTTGCTTGCTTTTAACGATTGTACAGACTTAGCTGTGGCAATGGGGGAGTGCGGATAACCCGACTCTGCATTAGTACAGCACACGGCACCACGGGTAGGCTGCATAATATGAAATAACGTACAAATTTGTGAAAATTTGAGGGATCTCAGGGTGCCCCTCTATCAATCGTTAAGTTCAATCGTTAATTTGGCGTTGCTGATTCGCAGGATGATGTTCTCTGAAAGATGCGGCCATTTGGCCTATCTAACCGATGGGGGCATCTCTTCGTAGATCGGCATACTTTCGACAACCTACCTATTGACGCCTGTCATGACCGTTGCTGATGGTCCTAGTACGACGACATCGTCCCTGCCTAGAGCATTCCTGCCTAGAACGTTATCCCCGATTGAAACCCTGGGGTTTGGTTTAAGCGGTCTACTGCTGTGGCTAAGTGTGGCCCCCGGTGTCCATGCGGAGTTGGGGAGACAGGCCATGTGGGTCTGGATTCCAGGAGCCTTGTTAGGCATTTTGATCAATGTACAAGTGCGGCAGCTGGGGCAACAGCTGCCGGATGTGGCTGGGGGAACTCCCAACTATTTAACCCACTTGCTGCCCGAGATGCGATGGCTGACATCCTATGCTGCCATTGGGTACCTGCTGAGCTGGGTTGCTGTCATACCGGTCAATGCCATTATTTTGACAGATTTAATTGAAGCGTATTTGCCACCTTTGGGTATCACCATCCCTGGGATAGTTCTAAAATTTGGCTTCGTTTTAATGGCATTTGTTGTTGCCTTTAGTGGCAACCGTTCCCTCAGTGCCTTGCATTTAGCGTTTTTACTACCGGCTGTTGGGTTGCTGCTGTTGTTTTGTATCCAGGGGAGCGTGTGGCTGATCACAACGGCACCCCCGCAAAGTGCGATCGCAACTCCCAGTTTTTCCATCCAGGGCTGGGCCAAGTGGTATCTCAACGGTACCTATGCCTTTTATGCCTGCGAAACAGCCTCAGTATTTGTCGCCGATAGCAAGCAGCCACGTCGCACGTTGCAAAGCCTGTTAATTGTTGCCGGGTTGATTCCAGTTGTTTATCTGGCGGGTTCCTGGCTGTTGCTTTACACCTTAGCCGACACCGCTGCTCCCACCGATACCTTTCTCACCCTACTAACGGTGGCCAAGCCCTATTGGGGAACCGCAACCCCACTGTTGATCACGTTTTTAGTGGTATCCAGCAACTTATTGTCAATGGCAACAGCTGTCTCCATTATCCCTCGGATTTTGTATCAGCTGGCTCAAGATCGGTACATTTCCCCGATGTTTGGTCGGGTGTCTGCCCAAGGCGTCTTTGGTCCAGGGTTGGGGCTAACGCTGCTGCTGAGTCTGGTTTTTCTCACCTGGGGCGATCTGCACGAAATTGTCATGGTGACTGGGGTGGGCTGGTTGATTGCCTTTATCACCCTGCACTGGGGCATATGGTCTCAACGGGAGGCCTGTGACACGAGTCTGCCGTGGTTGGCGCTAGTCATGGCGGTGGCGGAAACCATGATTCTGTTCGTGGGGGGATGGGCCTGGGGAATTCAGAACTTTGCTATTGGTTTACTGTTGCCGCTGGTGATTGTCCTGGGGAATCACTTGATGGGTGACGCGGCGTCAAACTGGATGGACCATTGGCAGTGGCCAGGGTTTGACTGGCAATCTGACAGTAATTTTGAAAACTTGATTCCTCTACAAATTGCCACCCTGGTGGGCTTTATCAGCGGGGCTACCGTCATTAGCTGGTCTGTTAGTGCGGTGATTGCCCGCACCAATATTGAACAACCCATCGACTTTTTGGTGGTACTGGTGCTGGTGCTGTCCTTCTTTGGCGTGGCCATTGCCTGTTGGACTATTTTCCCAAAAATAGTGGCCATGAATGATGCTCGCCAATCTGCCGAGGCCCTGGGCCAACAGCTCGAGTCGACACTGCGGACGCTGCAACAGACACAAGTGCAAATGATTCAACGGGAAAAACTATCTAGCTTGGGAGAACTCGTGGCGGGTGTGGCCCATGAGATTAATAACCCGGTTAATTTTATCCATGGGAACCTCTTCCACACTGAGAACTACGCCCAAGATCTGCTGATGTTGGTGCAGCTATATCAATGTCACTATCCCAACCCGGTCACTGAGATTGAACAGGCGTTGGAGTCGATTGACCTGGACTTTCTTCAAGAAGACTTTCCTAAGGTGCTGGACTCAATGAATTTAGGCACCGAGCGTATTTGTGAAATTGTTCTATCCCTACGTAACTTCTCCCGTAAAGACGAATCGGCTTGTAAATCGGTGAATATTCATGAGGGATTAGAAAGTACCCTTTCACTGTTACAGTATCGGCTCAAAGCCGCGTCCAGCCGACTTGAAATCACGGTTGCTAAGCACTACGGCGACATACCCCTGGTGGAATGCTACCCCAGCCAGCTAAATCAGGTGTTTATGAATATTTTTGTCAATGCCGTTGATGCGATGGAAATGGCCAGAGAGGCCTCTGGTGAGAGCAAGCTGGCTAGCGCTGATGAAATTACGATCAGCACCCGGCAGATCGATGGTCAGTCCATTGAAATTGAGATCGCAGACAGTGGCCCCGGTATCCCAGAGAGCGTTAAATCACGTATCTTTGAACCGTTCTTTACCACCAAACCCGTCGGTAAAGGGACAGGTATTGGCATGTCCATTAGCTATCAGATTGTCACCCAGCGCCATAAAGGTCAGCTATATTGCCAATCAACCCTAGGCCAGGGAACCAAATTCACCATTCAAATTCCGATACGTCAAACCTTACTCCCTGAGCAATCAGATCAATCAGATTCAAAGGGCTGAAACCACTGCTGTTTTAGCCCCAAATCCAGCACCAGACGAATCGATAAAAATAGACCGAAGCTTTCCACAATGGGTAAGACAAACGGTAAGGCACCGGACAGCGTTAAATCTGAAGGCGTCATGCTCTCTAGCTGGCCTAGGCTGCGGGTCAACGCGAACGCCCCGACGGCACCACTGCGCAAGTGGGGATTGGAATCGTTGCGGACCACGTAGCGATAGGTCACACCAAATAAAAAGGCACAGACCGTGGCAATGGCTATTCGTACCGTGCCAGCGGTCAGTAGGTCTGGGACCGTGCCAGCGGTCAATAAGGGGATGACCGTGCCAGCGGTCAATGGATATAGACTCATCAAATTGGGCGTTAGCAGAACTACCACGGCGCTGACCGCTGTCCCCGTCAGTGCCGCGATCCCTCCCGCCTTAATTGATTCAACCCGTTCTTGATCCATAGCGGTCGCCATGCGCTTTGCGTCAATTTTGCCATCGCCCAAAAATCGGGCATTAATCTACCGTATGATAGAAGGAGCCGATTGCGCGGCACTTTAGTAAACAACGCGGGCAAGCGATATGGATATTTTGACGTTGGGCTGGATTGCATTACTTTCTTTCTTTAGCTTTTCCATCACCATGGTTATCTGGGGCCGCAACGGTTTCTAGACTACTGGTTAGAATTTTATGACAGGCGAATTAGAAGCCCAAGCCTATAGTGTTCTAGCAACACTGGCCGCGCTGCTTTTATTGTTTGTGACCGGGGGCGTTATCTATTTAACAGCTGTCGAGTGGCGAGATAAGCGTAAGCGTACCCAGGAAGCATTAGATACTCGGACACCGGTACGCAAACGTCGGGGCCCAAAGCAAGACCCAAATAAGGATCAGAAAAAGGATTCTAAGAAAGGTCAGAAAAAAGACAAGAAAAAGGGGCAAAAAAAGTAAGCTTGCTTTGACAAGCTGCTTTGAACGTGGGGAGCATGGCACTACCATGCTCCTTTGCTGTGTTTGGAACTGTGTCCATAGGGCTTTAGTGACCACATGGCCCGCGCATTACGTCCACATGGCCCTCATGACCCACACAGTTTCTGCCCCCTGCCCATCGACTACTTACCCCCCAATCTGTGGCTAAATCCTTATCCTCTACGTCATCGAATGGTTCTCATCTATCGGCTCGATATCTGGCCTTTGTCGTTTTGCGCGATATCGATAAGGGTGCCTTTGCCGATGTTGCCCTAGAGCGCAATATCAGAAACTTTGCCTTAGAGCCTGCCGATCGGCGTTTAGCAACGGAGCTGATTTATGGCACCGTCCGTCGTCAGCGCACGTTAGATGCCCTGATTGATCAGCTGGGTAAACGCACTGCCGACCAGCAGCCGGCCGATTTGCGACGTATTTTGCACCTGGGGTTTTATCAGCTACGCTACCTCGACCATGTGCCCAATCATGCTGTTGTTGATACAACGGTTCAGCTGGCAAAACATCAGCGGTTGGGAAAACTCAGCGGTGTCGTCAACGGCATGCTGAGGCAGTACATTCGTCTACAAGGGAATGATGGCGATCCGTTGCAGCTGCCCGCCGATGAGACCCAGGCGTTGGGAATTTTGCATAGCTACCCCGACTGGATTATTCAAGCCTGGCAGCAGCTGGTGCCGGCGGCGGACGTTGCTAGTCTGTGTGAGTGGTTTAACCAGGTACCCAAGACTGACCTGCGGGTAAATCGGTTACGCACAACCGTTGACCAGGTAGTCACAGCGCTGAGCGATCGCGGTTTGACGGTGACCTCCCATGCGGGTATTCCAGACGGTGTGAGAATTGTGGGGGCGACGGGAAATGTGCGACAGCTACCGGGCTATGACGACGGCTGGTGGATGGTCCAAGACAGCAGCGCCCAGCTGGTGAGCTACCTGGTGGATCCGCAGCCGGGGGAAACGGTGATTGATGCCTGTGCTGCCCCCGGTGGTAAGACGGCCCATCTGGCAGAGATGATGGGAGATACCGGTCGAGTGTTAGGTTGCGATCGCACCTCTTCGCGCCTCAACAAAATCCGTCAAAATGCCAAGCGGCTTCAGCTCACCAGCATCGAAACCGTCATGGGCGACAGCCGCAACCACCCCGACTTTGAAGGCATTGCTGACCGAGTGCTGCTCGATGTTCCCTGCTCGGGGCTGGGCACCCTCCACCGCCATGCCGACGCCCGCTGGCGACAGACCCCCAAGTCTATTATCGGGCTCACCACCCTCCAGCGAGAACTGCTGGAGGCCGCGGTGGCCTGGGTTAAGCCAGGGGGCGTGCTAGTCTATTCCACCTGCACCCTGCACCCCGACGAAAATCAAAACCTGATCCAAGCGTTTCTGGCCCACCATCCCGACTGGCAGATTCAACCCCCTGCGGCAGACTCCCCCGTGGCCCCTTTTACGACTGCAGAGGGCTGGGCCACCGTCTGGCCCCATCAGCAGGATATGGACGGTTTCTTTATGGTCAAGCTGAGGCGTAAGCCGGCTACTGCTTAAACGGATCGTACTCCGCCAAGAGTCTCTCCAGCTTAGCTTCATCAATGCGGCTCAGCATCCGTTTAGCTTCCGCCTGATCGCGGATAGTCTTCGACAAACTTGTCGTCGACCCCACAGAAAAGAGAAGACCCATACCCAAATACCCCTTCAACCAAATATCAGCAGGCAAATAAACAATCCCAATAGCCGTAGCCGAAATTGAAATAACAAACGACAGCCAGGTCTGAGCTACCCAAGCCGTTGTGTGATTAGACGGTGCATTGAACTTTTTGTCAGTCATCGTAGGCCTCCTGAGCAAGTCTTTTGTCATACCGCTAGGTTGGCAGCAAAAGACATGAAGACGCCATGAGACAACCCCACCGAGACTAAGCCAGGCGAACAGCCTCCAACAACAACGAATCTCCCAGAAGTGATCCGAACTAGAGAAGCTAGAGATAATGTCCAGCCCGAACCCTAAGCTCAAAACTATGCATCATCATTCCCACCGCACCCCCAACTCAACAGCATTGAGTTGGGGGTGCGGCAGTTCCTATGGCAGCATCCCGACCCGGCCTAAGGGGGGAACTCGAAAACAATAAGCTCCAAACTCTACATAATCGACCCCGCCGTAACCCCAACCTAATGCCATTAGAAATAACCCAGTATGAGGGTTCTAGGGCGGCATCCCGCCCTAGCCATGGGGGTTTGGGGAACTCGGCGGGACCCCAAGCAACATCTCTAAACTCCACACCAACCCCTCAAGCCACTCCCAAACCCACGAGCCTTTTTCCAACAATCCCCAATCAAGCCATGCTGGATGCCATCGAATATCCAAATATCCCCCAACAACCCTAATTCCTCGCCACCCCCGCATCACGAGCCGCCTGCTGCGCCGCCGCCGCCACAGCAGTAGCAACACGCCGATCAAAAACAGACGGAACAATATGATCCGCACGCAGCTCACCATCAGGAATCAGCGTCGCGATCGCATGGGCCGCCTCCAAAAACATACCGGTGGTAATCGCCTCCGCCCGACAGTCAATGGCACCCCGCAGCAAGCCAGGAAACGCCAACACATTATTAATTTGGTTGGCATAGTCGCTGCGCCCCGTCGCCATCACCGCCACAATGCCATCTAGCAACTCAGGCTGGATTTCCGGCACCGGATTCGCCATGGCAAAGACAATGGGATCTTTAGCCATGGACTTCACCATATCTACCGTGACCACACCCGGGGCACTCACCCCCATGAATACATCGGCACCCACCATGGCATCGGCCAGGGTACCGCTTTGGTCAACGACAAATTCCTGTTTACGAGAGTTGAGATCGGTGCGATCGCAACTAATAATTCCCTTAGAGTCGCACACCGTAATGCGGGTTACCCCCGCTTTTTTAAACAGGCGCGCCATGGCTAAACCCGCTGCACCAGCCCCGTTAATCACCAGCCGGATGTCGCCCATTTGCTTTCCCACCACCTTTAGGGCATTGACTAGGGCCGCCAGGCTGACAATGGCGGTGCCATGCTGATCGTCATGGAAAATGGGAATATCTAATTCCTGCTGTAGCCGCGCCTCAATTTCAAAGCAGCGGGGGGCACTAATATCCTCCAGATTGATGCCACCAAAAACCGGTGCAATGCGCTTCACCGTTTCCACAATTTCATCCGTGTCCTGGGTGTCAAGACAAATGGGGAAGCCATCCAACCCAGCAAATTCCTTAAACAGCATGGCCTTGCCTTCCATCACCGGCAGGGCGCCTTCGGGACCCAAATTCCCCAGCCCCAGTACGGCGCTACCGTCGGTGACAATCGCCACCGTATTCGACTTAATCGTCAGGTCGTACACCCGGTTTGGATGCCGCGCAATTTCAGTACATACTCGCCCCACACCGGGGGTATAGGCCATGGCCAAATCCTCCTGAGTGCGTACCGGAGCTTTACATACCATGTGGATTTTGCCGCCCTCATGCAGCTTAAATGTCCGATCATGCACCTCGACCACTTCAATCGGCTCAAGCTTATAGATCGCATTCATAATTTGCTCAGCATGTTCAGCACTAGCGGCATCAACACTGACATCGCGGGTAACATTGTCTCGACACCGCTCTACTACATCAATGTCCCCTAAACTCCCACCCGCCTCAGCAATCGCCTGGGTTACCTGGGCCAACATGCCCGTCTGGTTGGGTACATGCATACGGATGGTTAAACTGTAGCTAGGATTCGGTGTCAGACTGACCATTCTCAAAAACCTCGGATAGTGGGGTAGGTATGTAGTAAAAAAATGTTAAGCCCTGACGGCATCATCCCGCGACCCCTGGCACCATCCAGATAAAACGCCTTCAAGGAATAATCCCGTAGGGCCGTTCCATGGAACGGCCCTACGAAATCCCCAAATTGCCCATTTCCTTATTCCCCGTTCACCATGCCAAGCCTCTACGCTGAAATCGAAATCAACGCCCCTGCCCCTGCGGTTTGGGATGCCTTAGTGCGTAAGGAAGATTGGCGCTATTGGAATACCTTTCTCTACGATTGTGATCCACGCTCAAACTTTATGTTGGGTCGCGAAGTTTTTCTGGCGATGCAGCGAATTGAGGGGGATGCAGATACGGAATTTCAGCCGGTGGTGACGACCCTGCGACCCGGTAGCTGTCTGCGGTGGGTGTCAAAGATCCCTGGATTAAAAACAGAGCATTCATTCGAAATGCAGGAAATTACCCCCGGTCGCACCCGCTACTTGCATCGGGATATCTTTATGGGCCCTCTGTCGGGGGTGTTTCTGCCCTTTATTCGTGAGGATGAACGCGACGGGCTGCGGCGCATGGCTTATCAGCTAAAGCGCTATGTGGAAAGTGGCGGTAAACCCCAGCGAGATCCCTACGGTAGCCCCTATGGCAGAGACTATCGAGATCCCTATGGTGGGCCTAGTTATGACGACCGGGGCTATGGCGGTCGCGGCTATCAGGATCAGGGCTATGGTCAGGGCCCAGGTCGCGGTTATCAGGACCAAGGTTATGGTCAGGGTTCTCCAGACCGGGGCTATCCAGATCGGGACTATCCACCCGATCAAGGCTATGGTCGTGGCGGTTCTCCAGATCGGGGCTATCCGCCGGAGCGAGGTTACGACGATCGGCGATATCGTGACCAGGGCTATGACGACCGAGGGTATGGGGATCAGGGACGACGCGATCGCAACTACCCAGACCGCAACTATCGCGACGACCAAGACTACCGTGATGAGCGCTGGTAGATTGGTGTAAGAGACCTCAGTTAGCTGAGAACTATTGCATCTGTCTGGTGGGTTAAGACAAGGGCTCTCCCATCCTATCGCCGGACCTCTAACGCTGCGTTGTAGATGGCCTCATTAGTGCGAACAGATTTTTCTAAGTTCACCACTGGGTTAGGATAGTCCACACCAATTCTCACATTGCAGCGCTTTTGCTCCTCAGGCTCTAGCTTCCAAGGGCTGTGAATTTTCTTTCGAGGCACCTTTTTTAATTCTGGCAGCCAGTGTTTAACATAGCTGCCCTCTGGGTCATAGTCCTTTGACTGCTTAGGAATATTAAAATATCGAAACCCTCGGGCATCGTTGCCGACACCAGCGGTGTAATTCCAGTTGCCCCAGTTGCTGCACACGTCATAGTCCACCAGCAGCGATTCAAACCACTCTGCCCCCATCCGCCAGTCAATACCCAGATTTTTAGTCAAGAAGCTAGCCACATTTTGTCGTCCTCGGTTAGACATAAACCCGGTGGCGGCTAGCTCTCTCATGTTGGCATCCACCAGCGGATAGCCGGTTTCGCCACGGGTCCATTGCTCAAATCGTGGCCAGTCTTCTTTCCAGTCTACCCGCAGCCCCCGCAGCCCCGACAGATAAAATACAGTGTCGCCGTGCTGGGCACAGATAAAGCGAAAAAAGTCTCGCCATATGAGTTCAAATATAAGCCAGTAGGTGGAATCATTGCGAACGCGCTTGGCTTCATAGGCTCCCACTTCCTCGTAGATACGTCGGGGCGAAAGACACCCCAGGGCCAGCCAAGGAGAGAACTTAGACGAGTAATCTGGGCCGAGCATGCCGTTGCGAGTTTGCTTATAGACACGCAGTTTGTCAGCATCCCAAAAGTAGTGGTTTAACCGCTTTAGACCTTCCATTTCACCACCTTTAAAGGGTAATACGCCCCGTGGGTCTGGTGTTTTTTTCTCCAGTCCCAGACGCTCTAATGTGGGTAGTTCACCTCGATCTATTGCGGGCAGCGGCGGTAATGTTACGGGTGTGGCAAATGTTGGATAAATAGAGCTGTTTTTCTCTACCTTTTTGCGAAAGGCAGTAAAGACTTTGGGTAACCGGGAGATTTCGAAGGGTAAATCTTCTAAGTGATAAAGAGTGGCTCCCCAATAAACTTCGTAGCCAATTTTGGCCTGGGCTAATTGCTGCTCTAGGGCTGTGTCAACGGCTAATTCTTCGCTGGTGACTTCTTCATGCCAGTAGACGGCATCTACCTGTAGTGATTTTGCCAGGGTGGGGATGACGTCCTCTGGTTTCCCATGGCGGATCAGCAAATCTGACCCCTTTGCCTGTAAAGATGCTCGCAAGTCTGCCACACTCTCTAACAAAAACTGGGCCCGGTAGGAGCCTGTTTTGGGAAAGCCAAAGCTAGTTTGGCCAAACTGACGCGGATCAAAACAATAGACGGGGATAATGTCAGCCGTTTGCTCTAGGGCTCGGTGGAGTGGTTCATGGTCATGGAGACGGAGGTCATTGCGAAACCAGAGCAAAATGCGCATGGAAAAATTCTGGCAAGGGATAGGTGGGCTGAGCAGACTGCGGATTTTTTGCCGTTGCTGATTTAGAGGATGCACCGATCGGTTAAATATGCCGTAGGGCAACACCTTACAGATAAAATCATCCCGAGGATCAGCAACGCCGATTTTTCTGCCAAGGCAGTATGCTAAATAAAAGTTAACACTTTTGTAAAGCAGAAAGGAATTCGAACGATGGCGATAAAGGTGGGTGATGCGGCTCCGGATTTTACACTACAGTCCCAGGCTGGCGAGTCAGTAACCCTATCTGATTTTCAAGGGCAAAAGGTGGTGGTGCTTTACTTTTATCCCAAGGACGACACACCGGGATGTACAACAGAGTCCTGCACATTTCGCGATAGCTTCCAGGATTTTCAAGATCTGGGTGTGGAGGTGATTGGCATCAGCAGTGATTCCACCGACTCTCACCAAAAGTTTGCCAGCAAGTACAGCTTGCCGTTCACCCTGGTGAGTGACACTGACTCTAGCGTTCGTAAGGCCTATGGTGTGCCGGCTACCCTGGGGTTACTGCCCGGTCGAGTAACCTATGTGATTGATAAAACAGGCACCGTACGCCACCTGTTTAACTCTCAGTTCAACCCTAAAAAGCATGTTGATGAAGCGCTGTCGGTCTTAAAAGGGTTGGGCTAGGCAATTTGTTGTTGGAGCCAGGCAATCACTGCCGGTGACCGGGCTGTGAAGGTAATGATGTAGGTTTGGTCGGTTGGGCCTGGCTGCTGTACCTTGGCGTAAATATCGGTTTCGCAAATGTCTGCTGGTGCTGTGCTGGCTTGAATGACGAGCTTAATGTTGGTCAGCAGGCTGAGGGGCTCAGGCTCCTCAGTATGAAGTAGGGCGGTTTTGGCAGACAGTTTGTGGAGGCTGCCACGGCTCTGTTGTGCCCCGACCTGTTTGCCTTCTAGGGCCACGTATTCGATGGGAATGGTTTGGACTACGGGCTCTAACGGCAGGTCTGTGATAGTGAGGGAAAGGGTATAGAGGTCGCCGCCGATGCCGGTCACATCGTAGATGGTGATGGGCCGTTTAATCCCTTTTGGGTAGACGTCGATTTTGCTTTGGATAGCCAGCCGGTGGTTGCTGTTGGTGCCGATTTTTTGGTGGGTGTCTTCAGAAATAAAGATCTGGCCACCTGTGGTGTAAGACTCGATGCGAAATGTCAGGTTAACGGCACCCCCAATCACACTGTATTTAGTGCGTTTTTCAGAGCCAATATTGCCGACAACGACCCGTCCGGTGTTGATGCCAATGCCCATTTCCTGTTCTGGAAAGCCTCGTTCGGCCATGGCAGTATTGACTTGGGTCATGGCCTGCTGCATTGCGATCGCACAAGCCACGGCCCGCTCTGGATGGTTGTCATCGTCCTTAAATTGCAGGGCCCCAAAAATCACTAGGATGCCATCCCCCATAAATTCATCGATGATGCCGTCATAGCTGTCGATGATGTCGGACATATAACCCAAATACAGGTTTAAAATCTCGACAACTTTTTCAGGAGATAGTTGTTCTGAGAGTGCCGTAAAGCCGCGCAGGTCAGAGGTGAGGATAGTAATCTCGCGGGTCTCTCCCCCCAGTTTTAGATTTTCGGGATTGTCTAACAAATTGGCGACAATCTGGTCACTCAGGTAGCGGTTAAAGGTGCGGCGAATTTGGCTGGCGCTGTGGGCCAGGTAGGTATTAACCCCCGTGGCCGCCCCGACCAGGGCCATTAGGGGAGGAATCACAGGAACCCACCAGCCTGCCAGGAACAACGCGTAGGCCCCTAACACTAAAATCGAAGCGGTGGCAACCAGCAGGGCAATCTGTCGCAGCAGCGTCCGCTTGCCCGGATTACGCTGTAGCCAGGTAATTGTGGCCCCTAGGGTAGCCCATAGAAAAATCCAGAGAATTTCGATCAGTTCGGGCCAGGTGCGAATCAGGGTGCGCCCGTCTAGGGCCGCACTAATAATCTGACTGGTTAAATTGGCATGGATTTCCACCCCAGCCATGTATCGGGGTAGGGCCAGCATTTTACTGCTGTGGGGCACTAAGAATCGATCCTTGAGACTCTCGGCCACCGGGCCAATGAGAACCACCCGATCCTGAGCCCAGTTGTCGGGGAGCTGGTCGTTGAGCAGGTCTCTGAGGGGAACCGTTTCAAAAAACTCACTTCCCCCCCGATAGTTAATCAAGGTTTGATACCCCTGGGCATCGGCGCGCACATAGCCGCCGTCATTTGCCTGTAGGGGGCGAAACGTAGCCCCGTTCAGCTGCCAGATATCTTGCTGGTCAGTGGCGGTGGGGGCAATGTCCTCAGCATCTAAGTACAGCAGCGCCAGGTAAAGGGCCAGGCTAGGGGCGCTAGCCCCTTCCGGGGTGGTCACCTGTAACAGTCCCCGACGAATGGTGTTGTCGATATCAACAATGCCGTCATTAATGCCGATCTGTCCCAGCTCCGCTAGGGCAGGAGCCGCATCAATGGCATCGCGATCTTGGTTGTCTCCTAAGATGGTGCGAATGCCAATTAAATTAGGGGTGCTGCGAAACACGGCGTCGAGCTCCGCATGGCCCGGTTCAACCGGGATGTCCCGAAAAATATCTAAACCGATGGCGCGGGGACCCTGGGCCGAGAGCTTACGAATGGCCTCGGCATAGACCGCGTCTGAGAAGATCGCCTGACCCTGCTGTCGGATGTCCTCTTCATCGATGCCCACAATGGCAATGCGAGGGTCACTGGCTTCGGAGCGCCACTGCAGGTATTGATCGTAGGTCCGCCATTCTAAGGGTTGTAGCAGCCCTGCGATTCTTAGCAATACAACGAATAGGGTAACCGTCGGTGTGGCAATGGCCACACCTCGCCATTGCCACAGGAGCTTCTTCAGGTTCATTGGGGCTTATGGGTTGATGCCCTCTAGCAACCGCTGGAGATCTCCAGAGCCATTGGGCATAGAGGTTGGCGACCCGGTTGGTGATTCGGTCGGATCGGTTTGTTCGGCGGTTTGCCCAGGGGTTTGTCCGACAGGTTGCCCAATAATGGGTTGGTTCGCTAAAAAGTCCAGATCTACTGAGGTTAGCAGTTCGGCCCAAGCATCGGGATTTTGAGACCGGAGGGATGCCGCTAGGGTGATGGTTTCTTGCCAGGCCCCTGCGGTGGCGTAGAGTTCGGCTTGGGCTAACGGGTCATCAGCCACGGCGTCGAGCTGGGTTAGAAAATCTGAACTCGCGTCGATCCGTTGAATGCCGCCCCCTAATAACACGTCGTCACTGCGATCGTTGGGGTCGCAGATCAAGGCAAAATCCCAGTAGTAGAGATTGCCAGACTCAAAGGTGGGGGTGACGCCATCGGCCTGGTATTGGGGTAGCTTGACCTGGATCGTGCCTGGCGTACTGGGTAGTTCAATGGTTGTTTGAAATGTGGTATCCCCAAGTTCATTGAAAACGGTCAATTCTGCATCTGCGGCACCGGTTTCAGGAATGTAGAACCACAGAGACATGGGAATATCGGTATTGGCGCCAAAGGCGGTTGCGATCGCATTGTGGGGCAGTAACGACGTCAGCGACGGTCGATTCGTCGGATCCAGACAAATTTCACCTCGGGTCCCCAAGGATGGGCCACGGGCTGGGGCACCCCGATCGCTAGTGTTAGGAAACTGAACGGCATAGCTGGGACTGGCGGCGGTAACCATCAGGGCAGCGAGCAAGGCTTGAATCAGGCGCGAACGAATAGACATGACGACTTTTTAACTGACAACGGCTGGGCGGAACTTACGAGTGTGTTGGGCGTTTAATGTTTCTTACGAATTAACTACAGAGGTTTCAGAATCTGTTTCGGTAACTTTTGAGTAGACCAGTCAGAAAACTGTCTGTCAAAAATTGTGAGGGTAGAGACCATTAAAGATCGCTTGACTAAGCTGTTTTAAGGCCACATGTATGGAGTTTAGAAACTAGCCCCATCACTACATGATCAGGTACTAATCGTGATGCTGGCCTCGTAAATTCCACAGCTATCTAAGTATTGAAGACTACACAGATTTCACTGAGTTCCAGGGAGTGATGCACTCATGTTAGATGTCTGCTAGTTATCTATCAGGATATAAAAGAACATTTCGGCCAGTGTTAACTAACAGAAGTATGCAGCGATTGCTATGTAACAGCTAATCTGACCTGCCAATGGTTTTGGAGCCGCTGTCCTAAAAATGACTATGTCAATATCTGGGCCAATATCTGGCTCCAACAAATAAAAAGGCCCATAGTGCTGCTATGCATATCCTATGGAAGTCAAAACCAGAGTATGAGGGAGGATGTTAATTGTCCTTTTCTGGCACATCAAATGACACGTCAAGGTCAACTGAGCGGTCACCGGAGCTCAGACCAAAATACCGAGCTTCAATACCCGCAATGTCGGTGTCCCCTTCTAACGGCACTAGGGTGGTGATCGAGCCCAGAGACAGCAGGTCCCCTGGTTTTAACTCTACCCCTTGACTTTGTAGGGTATCGCGTAGCCAGCGCACGGCATTAATGGGATGTTCCAGAAGGTCCGTGCTGTTACCCTCCGCCAAAAACTGACCCTGATCGTTGTTTAGAACAACGCGAATATTCGCCAGCTGTTCAAGACCGCTGTCTTCCGGTTCTAGGTCAACCGGGTCACCGACGACACCATACCGAGCACCCACATTAACCGCCACCAAAGCACTGGCATTGACACTGGCATTTTCGTCGTAAACCAAGTCAGGCAGTTCCAAGAATGGGATAACGGCATCTAAGCCAGCCAGCAGTTCTAAATCTGTGTCTGCCTGGTTGATGTCAGCACTGCCCACCCGCACCATGAGGTCACCTTCGGCTTGGGGACGAGTGCCAAACTTGATCGGCAGCTCAGACCCGCTGTCAAGCAGCATATTTTCTAGTAAAAAACCGTAAAGCGGGTGATTGACCCCTAGCTGTGCCTGGGTTTGAGGATTGCTCAAAGCAAGCTTGTACCCGACGATGGCCCCTTCGTCTCCAGCGGCGCTAATCAGACGGCGCATAAAGGTAATGTGGATGGAGTCGACTTCTCGTGATGACAGGCCGTCCGTCAGGACAGGGGCTGGGTAGCCAGCTGTGTAGTGCTGAAACAGGGACACGGCGACTAAATCTGTATAGCTTTGGGACAACCGCAGCGGTTGTAGGGGTTTTGGCAGTGGCTCTGCGGCTGCAGTGGCTCCACCCGCTATGAGAAGACCGATGCCGATGCCCTGTAGCCAGCGCCAGTTGTTCATATTTGTTTCCTTACCTATTTAGTAATAACGAATTGCTTAGCGGTAGATTGTTTAGCGGTAAATGTAGTGTCGTTGTGTGGGCAGAACGAACCCTGAAAAACAACTCCGTAAATAGACGGTTGTTTTCCGATAGCTTCTTACAGTACAAAACTTTGTTCACCATGGTACCCACAAGGGTGACGCCTTGCTAACTGGTTTTTGCCTTGGCTTTGCCTGCGCTCACATAGCTTTCTTCCAGGTCTTTCTCCCAGGTCTTGTAGTTACTGTATATTAAAGGCGTCTACGATCATTCCCATAGGCGATGGTTAGACCGTTATGTCCGTTGTCCTTGCGAAGTCATACCCTATGAAGGCGGTAGTTTTTACGTTAGCTGTTCAGGCCACCTCTGCGTCACCGGCAGTGACCAAGGAAAGGGCTCAGCAAACCACCCGACAGCCGTATCCTAACTACAAGGTTATTGTGCTCAATGATGATTTCAACACATTTCAACATGTGGCTGAAACCCTGGTGAAGTATATTCCCAACATGACGCCAGACCAGGCTTGGAAGCTGACAAATCAGGTCCATTACGAAGGCCAGGCAACGGTTTGGGTGGGTCCCCTGGAGCAGGCGGAGCTGTACCACAGCCAGTTAATTCGAGCTGGGTTGACCATGGCTCCTTTGGAGAAGGCCTAGCCCATGGCCTCTACCCCAAAAAAATCCCAGGGGCGGGTAGTGCTAAACCATTCCACCCATGTGCCAGGGCTGATTGCCATACTCCACAAGCTGTCTGTCCATCCTAAAATTAAAACGCTGACTCCGGCGATGATTAGTCGGGGGCGCTCCAATGCGCCGATACTGCGCTTAAAGATATCGGTGCCGATTCGCGGTGGGTTTAAGCTGATTGCACGCAAGGGTAAATCGGTGCAAGAGGTGTTTGTGATTACTGATTTGACTGCCGAGCAGCTGGCCGAGGCCATTGGGGCGGTGCTTTGAAACGGGCCTTGGAAAGAGGTGGGCTAGCGGATGAGGGATATGGGCAGGAGGGGCAGGCTAGGTTTGCGATCGCAAATGCTTTCTACCGACCCTCCAGTCAGGTCGGTCGTGATTTAGCTGTCCTAGCCGCCGCCATCTACCGTCAGCAACACCCACAGCTCCGCGTCATCGATGCCATGACCGGCTGCGGTGTGCGCCCCCTTCGCTATCACCTAGAGTCTGGTGCCGACAGTGTGTGGGCCAATGAAGGCAATCCGGAGCTACAGGCGGTACTTAGCAAAAATCTGCATCAGGGCATGGCACCCGGCACCTATCGCATTACCCATCAGGATGCGAATCAGCTATTTTTTAGCTGTGCTCAGCAGCAGGACTACTATGACCTAATCGACATCGACAGCTTTGGTAGCCCCACCCCCTTTGTGAGCACAGCATTATGGGCCATCAAATTTGGCGGACTGCTCTACCTCACCAGCACGGACGGACGCACCACCGGGGGGCACGCCGTGGACAAAAGCATCCAGCTGTATGGTGCCTGTGCCCGCAGCCATCCCGCTGTCCATGAGCAGGGGCTACGACTGCTAATTGGCTGTGCGGCTCAAAAAGCAGCTGAGCGAGGCTTTCACATTCAGCCGGTTTTTTCCATTTTTAATGGCACTATCCATCGAGTGATGGTGAGGGTGTTGCCACGACCACAGACAGACCCCTACGGATTTTTAGCCTACTGCTACGGCTGTGGTCAGTTTCGTACCGCCGACTGGCGACAGTTGGGCCAGCTAGGTTGCGAAGCCTGCGGCACCGCCCCCGTGGTTAGCGGTCCGATGTGGCTAGGCCCCCTCCACGATGAAGACTACGTGGCCCAGATGTTAGCGTTAGCCAACCAACGACAGTGGCCGCAGACAATTCAGCAGCTGTTGGCGATCATGGTCAAAGAAGCAGCGATGCCTCCCTATTACTATCCCCTTGCGGAAATTGGTCGCCGAGGCCAAATGGATATACCATCGCGAGATCGATTAATTCAGGTTTTGGACGCGGGTGACTATCGCGCTACCCGCACCCATCTCGATGCCCAAGCCATCAAAACCGATGCCCCCCTGGCGACCTGTATTAATGCCGCTAAGTCCCTTGCCCAATAGCTCTATTCATGTCCTCTTTTGTTGACCATAGCCTTGCCGCGGCGGTAAGCGTTAGTATGGCAACTGGCTTTATGACCTGGGCCTTTCACCTAAGTCGGTAAGCGAAACACATCCGCAAGCACAGCATCCTCTCCTACTAATCGGCTCTCATCAGGCCGATCGTAGACAACTAAGAGACTGTCTTTGTAGCCCAAGCAGGGGAATAGGGTCATCCCCTCCGCAAAGTCGCTACCCATGGTCAGGGGAATGTCAAATAACGCTTCTAGATTGTCATCCGTTCCATACCAAATACAGTCATCACTGTGATGGAGCACATCCTTTAAGCGAAATATCTGTTGTTCTCCAGAAAGCGCCATTGTCGGTCCTGCCAAGATTAATAAATCCTCATTGTGAAGATATAAATCCCTTACCCCGAGACCATCCAAATTTAAAAAGTGCTTGCGATATAGCTTGCCTTTTTCTAGCTTTTTAAGAGATAAAACCCCTGGCTTATCTTCTTCTAGTTCCAGCTCTAAAAGAATTGCCCAGCCCCGCAAAACCGGACCTCTTAAGCCTAAAAAGACTTTATTCCCAGCCACAGCCATGCCTTCAATATCCAAGCCATTATCTTTTGAAGGCAGGTCTATGTCTAAAAACGGACCAATGTGCTCATCGTCCTTTAATGCCTTCATTAAAATATTGTTCTTGTCTGTTTTGCGGAGGGCTGCGGCTGTCAGCTGGGTTCCGTCAGACAGCTGGCAAGACTTAACAAGTTTCCCGTTGATGACAGGGATACGAGCCAGCAAGTAGCGATTGATATCGTGTTTTATGGTGGATAACCGCTGAATATCTTTTTGAGGGCTTTTACCCTTTGCATTTTTACGTTTGCTACTGTGGGAGCCAATCATCCACAAATATCCTTCTGAATAGCCCAAGGCTTCAATATCAACCTCTGACTCTTGATCAAACAGCTCTACAAAGTCTCCTATTTGAAAAGCCTCGTGATTGCCATAAACGCAACTCTCCAACCGCTGGAGTCGCTCAACCGCTATACATTCGTCAGAGCCAACCCACAGGCTCCCGTCGGGGGTCATGGCCGCTGCTGATATATCAGCGATCACAGTCGCTGCATCTTCGCCAAATTGAAGCAACACTCGACTTAGTAAAAAGCTATCGCGCATCGGTGGTACAGCCCTCAAAATTTGTTTGAGTATACTGCCGACAGCTGATGTTTATGAAGGTTTGCAACTAACATAAACCAATGTGCTCTTCGGGCAGTTGAGTACATAGACCACTAAATATATGACTTTATGTGTAGATATATTTAGAAATTGAACAGTTCTAGAACTGTTCAATTTCTCATTTTGTCAGAGAAAATTGTTTTGAGGTTTTGTTGGCCTCTTTGCTATATGATTTACTACCTAAGGAACGCATTGACGCGTTAGTAAAACTCTCTTCTTGTTTGGCACGCTATGGTAACTCCGACCCATTACCCCATCATGGTCATTGGAGGGGCAGAAGATAAGGTCGGTCAGCGTATCATCCTCAGTAATTTTTTTCATAGCGCTGGTGGCAAGCAAGCGACGATCGGGATTGTTCCCAGTGCCTCCCAGGAGCCTAGCGTTGTTGGTGAGCGCTATCGCAGCATTTTTAGCCAAATGGGAGCCCAAACTATTCAGGTGCTCGACATTCGGCGTCCCCATGAATGTGATCAAGATCGTTGGCTCGAGTTGTTAGATAGCTGCACAGGGGTTTTTCTGTCCGGTGGCGATCAGGTGCGTTTATTTGAGTTCATCCAAGGTAGTACCTTCTTGACCACCATTAAGAAACGACTACATGTGGGCACGTTGGTGCTGGCTGGCACCAGTGCGGGTGCGGCGGTGATGGGTGAGAAGATGATTTCAGGCGGCAGTAGTGGTGAATCACCAAATCGCAGCCTGGTGGATTTGATGGATGGTTTGGGGATTATTCCTGAGCTGCTGGTGGATCAGCACTTTCATAACCGTAATCGGATGGCGCGATTGATGAGTGCGATCGCAGCCCACCCCGACAAGCTAGGCATCGGCATTGACGAAGACACCTGTGCCGCATTTAAGGGCGATGGCACCTTCGAGGTCATGGGCAAAGGCTCCATCACCGTTATCGATCCAAGGGAATTAACCCACACCAACTATCGCGGTTCAGGGGACACATCTCCCCTAAGTCTGCATGACCTGCGGGTTCACGTCCTTAACCAAGGAGACCATTACGATTACAAGCGTCGTGTGGTCTGCGTCCCCAGCCTTGGTCGCGTATCCAACTTTTGAGCAAAACCTTAAATTAGGTTCCCCTTCCATCTCAGAGAGCGTGTCTAGCGCGCACGTCTAGAAATCCTTAACTCCGCCGCATAAACACAAAAAAT
>ERZ1740067.209-NODE-209-length-49018-cov-23.882442_pt1 | contig 49018 bp, 44 predicted proteins | sample MGYA00581736_ERZ1740067 | MGnify/ENA primary metagenome ERZ1740067 (study PRJEB43018, sample SAMN04849236) | marine metagenome | isolation source: floating plastic debris | place: Pacific Ocean | collected 2008-08-27 | study: EMG produced TPA metagenomics... | reverse complement strand
ACCAGTGAAGCGAATATCTTTGCTCGCATCGTAAAACTAAGTGACTACTCCGATGAGCCCACTCAGGTGCCCGAGCCTGGCGCACTCATCGGTCTGGGTGCTTTAAGTCTCTACTTACGAAAAGTGCGCCGTCAGCAGCTCGTCACTGCCGACGCCTAAAGTCTCGCCTGTCGTTTTCATATTTCTCCACAACAGATTTAACACCCCGATTTAAGAGCATGTCGCATCTTAAATCGGGGCTTTTTTATGGCCAGGGCTAATGGATACCAACTCCAAATTTGCCGTTGCTGATTTAGAGGATGAATAGAGCAATTAAATATGCCGTAGGGCAGCACCTTACAGATAAAAATCATCCCGAGAAACAGAAACGCCACATCATCCCCTATGCCACCGTTTCTATTTCTTTGTCTAAGACCAGCGGATACAGTGGCTCAGCTCCATTTAACTGCCATATGGAGAAGACTAAAGCACTGGCAACACCGAGCCAAATCACCATGGGAAATAATAACTGACCGGCCAGGGGAACAACGTTCCAGTAGCTGATCGTAACAACAATAGCTGATGCTAGAGGCCCCACTAACACGACTGAAACAGCGGCACCCAGACGACCTTCAACGGTAAAAACGGTGTTCCATGTGTCTCCTAGGGCGAGATGCATCATAAAGATAGCCAGGGGTAACGTCAGGTATATTTGCCCCAAGGCCTGCCACACCAGATAGGATGAAATGACGCGCAACACTCCGATGCTTAGCCAAATGATCGGAAACGCCAGGGGCGGCGGCGCCCACCCAGGTCGATTAACCGTGCTGTAGGTAGTGCGGGTTCGAGCATTATTGAGCGGAGAAAACAAACGAGATCGCACTGAGACCAGTGCAAAAAATGCGATCGCAACCCCAACATTCACCGCCCCTGACAACCCTTGGGTCAGGGACTGCAATCCCCAAAGGGCCAGCAGCATCAGACCCATTTGAGCCAGGGTCCCGCCTACGTAAACGCCAATAGCGGTCCAGTCAACGGCCGTTTCAGCCGCCGCACTCCGCTGCTGAACGTCCTCTTTCTTGACCCCCATAATGGTATTCACAATGGGTTCCACCTTGCCAAGCAAATCCGATTCTTCCGTCATAGCCTTGGGTTCTGCGATCATGGGTTTATGGGGCCAGCCATCATGGGCGACTCGGGGTGGCGAGCCGGGCCTCTTCGCTCAAATCATACCGAGGATCGGCCGGCACCGCGCTGAATATTAGCATCCATGACTATTCCCCATGATTACCGCTACTATTTGGGGGGTAAGGCACAGCAGGAAACAGATAGCCATGGCAAGTGTGCGGTTTGAGCGCGTCACTAAACAGTATGACAACGGCTATGTTGCGGTTAAGGATCTGAATTTAGAAATTTGCGATCGCGAATTTCTAGTCCTAGTGGGGCCATCAGGCTGCGGTAAAACCACATCTCTACGTATGCTTGCTGGGTTAGAAAGTATCAGCAGCGGCAACCTATATATTGACGAGCGCCCGGTAAATGAGCTGCCCCCCAAAGATCGAGACATCGCCATGGTGTTCCAGTCCTACGCCCTCTACCCCCACATGAGCGTCTTTGACAATATGGCCTTTAGCTTAGAGCTGCAAGGCATATCCAAGGCTGATATTCAAACGCGAGTGCAGCAGGCCGCTCAACAGCTGGGCATTGAAACGCTACTAGAGCGCAAACCCAAACAACTGTCCGGCGGGCAGCGGCAGCGGGTGGCCGTGGGTCGTGCCATTGTCCGCAACCCATCCGCCTTTTTAATGGATGAGCCCCTGTCTAACTTAGATGCCAAACTGCGGGTGCAGGCCCGCGCAGAACTCAATAAACTCCACAAACGCTTGGGCACCACATTTATCTACGTCACCCATGATCAAGTAGAGGCCATGACCATGGGCAGCCGCATTGCCATTATGAATCAAGGGATTCTGCAACAGGTTGACACGCCTCAAACAATTTACGAAAAGCCCAACAATATTTTCGTGGCCGGCTTTTTAGGCAGTCCGTCGATGAATTTCCTCAATGCCACCATCCAACACCATAACGATCAACTGACAATCAAAACCGATAGCTTTAGCTTCCCCCTGGCTAGGTCCCAAGACAGCATCAGTCACTATATTGATCGTCCTGTTATCTTAGGCATTCGCCCAGAAAGCATTCACCACCCCAACTATCTTCCGCCCGGCATCACGCCAACCGATATAAAAGCCGAAGTTTCTGTAGTTGAACGCATGGGCCATGAGCTAATTGTTTACGCGACCTTAACCGACGATAGTGAGATTGTTTCTCGATTAGATCCAAGAGCCACCATCGTGCCAGGTGAAATCATTGCTCTACAGCTAGACAGCCACCGCATTCATCTGTTTGACTGTGACAGCGAGCAAACCATTTAGATCGGCTGAAATCGTCTCAGCCACTGAAAAAACGAAGGTATTAGCCCGTCAAAAAAGCCTGGATAACAACCTCTGTTTTTTTACAACCGTAATCTGGCGCATTTTTTTAGTATCTATTGATTCATAAATTGTGTAGTGCAATTCAGTTTCTTAGAAGTAAATGTACTAAAGTATGAAGAGATATATTCTTAGACAGATAATATTGACCAGCTCTAATAAAGAGTCAGTAAACTGAATTGGCCAATTTAGTCCTAAGATGTGAATATTAGTCAATATTAATAACAGCGTCATCTGCCGCCAAATATCATGCCCCCTGACGGTCTCTCAATTGGCTATGCCCAACCAACTTTTGCCACCAAACAAGATGCTATTGTGCAGGCGGTGAGTAGCTTAAGCAAGCACCCGCAGCATCTGCGGATTAAAAAGCTTTTGTTTAGCGTGTGCTACGGGGCATGGGAAAACGAGCCCGCTGCTCTCGAATCTGTTTCAATGGATTCGTTGGTGGCAATTCTGTTGGGACGCTACTCTACTCTTCAGCAATGGCGAGATAGTCTCTATAGAAAGGCGTACAGTCTAAATCGCAAGGACGTATATGTTGCGATCGCAAATGTTATCTTGTCCCACTTGCGCAGCATCTTTGTTTCCCAGGAACCCCTCTCCCCATCCACCGATCAGCAGGTGGCTAACCTGTCTGCATCGGTACAGTCACGGGCAAAGTATGAACTATATCAGCCCGTGATCAACGCGCTCTCCAAGTCCAACAACCTGGGGGTGATCAAAACGTTTTTGGGCTATCTGGGTCAGGCGCCAGGGAAAATTGCCGATACCACCGGGACTGACTTGATGAGTTTGGTGCAGATGGTCCACCGCCAGGCACCGACACCGCTGCAGCTCAAGCAGCACCTGATGTCCATCCTAAAGCATCAGTCATCACAGACACAGTCCCAAATCATCGCGCGGGAAATTTTAAGGGCTTTTCGGCCCCTTTATATTTCTGCCAATAGGGCACCTGTGGTCACTAGCCCTGACAGTCTTACCACCCTAGAACAGGAACTGGCCCAAAAGTGCGATGTCTATCAGGTGCGGGTGCTGCTATATTCCATCCTCTATGGCCCCTACGCCGATAGTCCGCTACAGCGAGAGATCCTGCGGACTAAAACCCTCCGGGATCTGCTGCAAGAAACCTTTGATTACTGCCATACCTACGGCGATTTTGAAAGCAAGCTCACAATTTTAGCCCATTGCTTAGAGACCTCGGACGGGATCAACCGAGCCCTGAAGGTCATGCTAGTGTCCCTATACCGCTACTACACCCGGGATAAAAAACCAGGGCAAAGGGCCAGGTAGCTAACCGTAGCTGACTTTGTACTAGTTGGCAGAAGTACGTTTCCCCAGCAGCTTTTCACGCAGATGCTTGATGCGATCGCGGAATTTAGCCGCTTCCTCAAAGTCCAACTCCTTGGCCGCCGCTTTCATTTGTTTTTCCAACTGGCCGATAAATTCAGGAATGTCCTCCAGGGCTAGGTCGTCGCTGTGCTCATACACTTCCTCTAACTCTTGGGCATTGAGGCGACGTGACACCTCCAAAAACGAGAGAATGGCATTGCTATTGCGTCGCACAATCGCCGTTGGCACAATACCGTGCTTTTCATTGTAAGCATGTTGAATGGCCCGTCTGCGCTCAGTTTCGTCAATCGCCTTAGCCATGCTGTCGGTCAGATTATCAGCATAGAGAATGGCCTTCCCCTCAATATGACGTGCCGCCCGTCCCATGGTCTGAATCAAGGAGCGTTCCGCCCGCAGAAAGCCTTCTTTGTCTGCATCTAAAATCGCCACTAGCGACACTTCAGGTAAATCCAGACCTTCCCTCAACAAGTTAACCCCCACCAGCACATCAAAATTGCCGTTACGTAAGTCTTGAATAATCTCAATCCGCTCAATGGAGTGAATCTCTGAATGTAGGTAGCGGACTCTCACCCCGTGTTCATCAAAGTACTCAGTAAGGTCTTCAGCCATACGTTTAGTCAGGGTGGTCACCAGCGTCCGCTCATTCTTCGCCACTCGCTCTTGGATCTCTCCTAACAGATCATCCACCTGGCCGGTCGTAGGCCGCACAAAGATCTCAGGGTCTAGCACCCCAGTGGGTCGAATAATCTGCTCAACAATTCGATCTTCCGAGATTTCCAGCTCCCAATCCCCCGGTGTCGCCGACACAAAGATGCAGTTATTCACCTTGTGCCAAAATTCCTCAGCCTTAAGGGGACGGTTATCAGCAGCACTGGGTAGACGAAATCCGTGATCGATTAAGACTTTCTTGCGGGCCTGGTCACCGTTATACATGCCCCGCAGCTGGGGAATGGTGACGTGGGACTCATCAATCACCAATAGCCAGTCCTCGGGAAAGTAGTCCAGAAGACATTCAGGAGACTCCCCCGCCTGCCTACCCGCTAAATGACGGGAATAGTTTTCCACCCCATTGCAATAGCCCACCTCCCGCAGCATTTCCAGATCGTATTTGGTGCGCTGCTCCAGCCGTTGAGCCTCCAGCAGTTTGCCTTCCTGTTCTAAAAACTCCAGCTGATTCTTTAATTCTTCTTGAATACCGTTACAGGCATCTTCAAGCTTGTCATCGGGGGTGACAAAGTGGCGAGCTGGGTAGATATTGAGGGCTTCCATACTCTGGAGCGTGGCTCCAGTTACCGGGTCCACATAGCGAATGGCATCAATTTCATCCCCAAAGAACTCGACACGGATAATGCGATCCTCATAGGCAGGGCCAATTTCTAGCACATCGCCCTTTACTCGAAATCGCCCCCGTCCTAGGTCAATATCGTTGCGGGTATATTGCACCGAGGCCAAATCCCGCAGCACCTGACGCTGGTTTAGCTCCATCCCCACCCGCAGCGGGATCGATGCCTTCAGATACTCCGTCGGAATCCCTAAGCCATAGATGCAGCTGATGGACGCCACCACAATCACATCCCGCCGTTCAAACAGGGAGCGGGTGGCTGAGTGTCGCAGCATGTCGATTTCTTCGTTAATCGACGCTGTTTTAGCAATGTAGGTATCCGTGACAGGAATGTAGGCTTCCGGCTGATAGTAATCGTAATAGCTGATGAAATACTCAACCGCATTATCGGGGAAAAACTCCCGCAGCTCGTTGCACAGCTGGGCCGCCAGGGTTTTGTTATGGGCCAGCACTAATGTGGGTCGTCCCACCTGGTCAATTACCCGAGCCACCGTGTGGGTCTTACCGGTGCCCGTGGCCCCCAGCAGCGTCTGATAGCGGCTGTCTTGCTTGAGATGCTTGAGCAAACCTTTAATAGCTTTTGGCTGATCGCCCTTAGGTTCAAACGGAGCTTGAATATCAAAATCTTTCATGGGGCAAGCAGACTAGGGCAAAGATCGAAGGCCAGCAGACCCCATGATCTTAAAAGTAATAGCCAAAATCTGCACGGGAGTTTTTAGCAATGTCTCTATGCAATCATCCTGAGCGATCATCCTGATCATCGCTCCCCGTACCTACCATGCCAGTTACGCAGCTGGGTCGACCGTGCTATGCGCTCCCCAGAACTCGCTACCCTTGTAGATGAGCAGTTCAATGAGGTGCTATCTATGAAAATTTGGCGTTTGGGATGGATCGGGCTGGTGATTGTGGTCAGTGCCTTCGGTGGTCCAGACCAGGTAGCAGATGCCCCTGCAAGCCCTACGAACCCTGACGAAGCGCAGCAGCCCACCGAGACAGAGCAAGCAAGCTGCGAGCCTATGCCAACCCAAGTTCCTCTACAGTTAGCGACTGATACCGAGCTTCCCTTCCAGAGTTTTGACTTTCGCCCCACTGAAGTTGAGGCTACTGAGACCACCCTGACCTTTAACGGCAGACGCTACGGGTTTACCTTTTGCAAACGCGATCGCACCTGGGGCATCGAAACCTTCGAACCGGCCCCCGAAACAGAACAGGACTACGCCGAATACTTTGAAGCCTTAGGCGATCCAGACTATGAATCGGTTACTGGCCAGGAACAGTCCTATCAGGCACGAGTGCGTCTCGACGCATCCTGGTTAGACGAGGAAACCGGCTCTAGCAGTGATGCTAATGACGTCGAACAGGTCATTTTCGAGCTCATTAAACCCGGAGAAACCCAGCCTGTCTCCACAGTGCTCTACACAAACACCGATATCGTCGAGCGTGAACTGGGAGCAACGGCAGGGGTGCCCAACGTAACCCAGACCCTAGCCACCGATAAGGCCCTATGGTGGTCCATTGGCTTTGAGCAAGGGGAAGGGGCCAGCGGGATTACAACACTTGTACAGTACAAGTTTGAAACGGATGAGGTTATTCTTTGGCAGCCCACGGAGCTAGGAAATGCTCAAATCACCGATCTTGCTTTAACCGGAGCAGACAACGAGCTGACCCTCTGGCTCGGCACCCAATATTCTGGAGAGGGCAACCCTTACCTCCCAGCCAAAGGACTGGTTGCCTACAATCCAGCCAGCGATACTACCCAAACCTACACGACAGAAAATAGTCCGCTAATTGGCGCAATTCCTACCCGCCTATGGACTGAAGACGACAAGCTATGGATTGCCACAGCTAACGGCGTCTGTGAAGTAGACTGGGCCACCGTTGATGAGACCAATAGCTGGGAATGCTGGCAATTTACAGCCATGGCCGATTTGCCAGCCAATCAGGCGCTATATGCCAGCCTATTAGCCGAAACCGCCATGGAAAACCTAGATACCTCACGTTCGGTAGAGCTGCTCTGGGTAGCTGACACTGACATCAGTACGTCAGAAGCGCCGCTGCGATACGAAATCAGCTACGAACCGGGCATTGCGACTCAGCTGGGCCAAGGGGCAGAATACTATACCGGCCCAGAGGATGAACCAGATAATGGCTATTTTTGGTGGCCGGGCCAGGATTGGAGCTGGAATGGTGAGCGCTTTGTACGATACTGGGATCAGGTCGCCGTTAACTATGTTGGCGGTGGTCCCCAGGGCATTGGCCCCAGCGACTACGAGACCTATGTGGCTGACTGGCAAACCATGCGTGGAGAGTTTGAACTGTTGGACCTGACGGAAGAAACAACTGATATTAAATACTACTCGGCGTGGATCAATGGGGCAGACATTAAACCCTGGGTAACGGTTACTGCAGCAACCAATGCTTCACTGGAAACAGCCAATCCGACAGAGGCCGTCCTGACCGAACTCAAACAAGCGGCTAATTGAAACCTGTGAGCAGTTCTAAAAAATCGTACTACCGCTTAGAGCAATTCAGACCTTAAATCAGCAACAGGACAACAGAAATCGACCATGAATGCCTTATGTTCATGCCAGTGATGCCGTATTTACATGGCTCTCAGATTTGACTAGGCATACTGTTTTATCATCAATAACAACATCTCAACAGATGCAGCTGCCATGCCAAGACATTAATGTCTTGGCATGGCATATTTATTGTTCTTGCCTCGGAGAATATATTGCAGCTGTCAGGTTAGTTAGGACAACGCGTATCCCTAAAAGCCTCAAACGACAACCGCAGACCTGACTCGCAATCGACGAAGGCTAGAGCTTGGCACCCCTAGCAAGCACCCTATCCTCTCCCTCAGAAACTCTTGGTATCGGCGGCAACAGTGACTTACGACAGGTCAGCAAACAGCTGCGACCAATCAATGGAGGAGGGTCTTACACCCTGGTTAATAATCTCAAAGGTCTGATCCACGGTGGTTGTGTGTGTCAAGCATTCCACACAGACAGCAGCCACATCTTTCCGACTAGTTTGGCCCAGCAACTGATCGCCCTGGCCTAGAACAACATTCTGTTTGCCTTCGGTCGATGCCTTGATCAGCGTGTTGAGATCGTAGGACGTGTAGGGACCATCAATCAGCCGTCCGGGGCGGACGATGGTGTATCCCAACCCCGAATCACGTAGGGCAGTTTCAGCTGACGCTTTGGCATCTAATACACCATAGGCATTAAGCAGGTTAAAAGGTAGATCTTGCTTGCGTTCTACCCCAAGGGATGAAACCAGTACAAACCGTTGAATCGGGTAGTTTTTAGCGGCGGCAATTAAGTTTTTCACCCCTTGACCATCGGCAATCGCTGGAGAGTTTTTGGTATGTTGCTGGCGATAGTCGGCATCTAAAAAAATACGCCCCCAAGTAAAAAACTGCTCTAACGGGTCAGCGGGCAATTCCGCCTGCCACTTATCTGAAGGAAAGGCCGTTGTCCCACTGCAGCACAGCACAGCATCAACCCCCTCCAGGAGAGTGTTTAAGGTCTCTGGCAATCGCAGATCGGCCTGCACCAGCTCTACTCGGTCATCCAGTTGGCTATCAAACAGCGGGCGCGCTTTGACAACATTGCGAGTGACGGCTTTGACCCTATGCCCCTGGCTGAGGGCATAGGCGACGGCTAGCTGCCCCACACCTCCCGTAGCACCAGTGATGAGAATCTGTTGAATAGTAGACAAAGTCAGTTTATGGGGATGGACGACACGTTCTCACCAGTTAACCCTAAAACAGCCCAGCAGCCCAATCAAGACTGGCTAGATTAGAATAAAAGACCATCAACCGCTCACCAAAACCATGCCTCAACTGCGTCAAACCTGGGATAACAGTCACTTCTTTAAGGGCACTGACGACCCGAAAATTGCAACAACTGTCGCTGAGGTCAAAACCAAGATCGCAGCAATTGCAGCGACCTGTGCTCCCTTTACCCAGAAAATTGAAACAGCTGAGACATTGGAGCCACAGGAATTTGCCACGGTACTTGCCTCCCTGCAAACCATTCACAAAACTCGGACAGCTTTGGCAAAACAGCTGGGCAATGTGCGTACCTATATTTCTACCGCGCTGAGTGTGGATGCCAAGGACGCTAACGCTAGCACTCTGCGCTCAACGCTGCAGCAAATCGGGGCAGAGCTGAACCAGGCGATGACGCCCATGGAAGTATTTTTAAATCGGGTTCGGCCTGAGTTTATTGATGTGCTGGTTAACGATCCGGTGCTAGGGGAAATGGGCTTTTTGCTGACCCACCAGCGCAAGCTCAGAGACCAGTTGCTCAGCGTCGCTGAGGAGAATTTAATTGCTGGATTATCGGTCAGTGGTCTACAAAGCTGGGGAAACCTCTACACAGAGCTGGCAGGAACGCTGAAGTGCGACATTCAAGGTGAAACCGTGGGGTTGGCTAAAGCGGCCAATCTACTGAGCGATCCAGAGCGTGGGACCCGGTTAGCGGCATGGCAAGGGGTGCGCAATGCCTGGATTGGCCATCAAGAGACAGCGGCAACTATTCTCAATGCAATCAACGGCTGGCGACTGGAGGAAACCCAAAAGCGGGCCACGGTTAGGGAGCTGCACTACCTGGATAAAAGCTGTCACCAAAGCCGCATTGAGCGCCCTACCCTAGATGCGTTGATGGAGACCACCTATCAGCAGCGGGCAATTGGCCAACGGGCCTTAAACGCCATGGCACAGGTGCTCCGTATTCCCCGCATGGCCCCTTGGGATCTGAGTGCCCCAGCACCGGCGGCAGGGAATAGCCAAACCATTTCGTTTGATGATGCGATCGCACTGATTGCCAATGCGTTTCGACAGCTAACGCCGGAAATGGGGGACTTTGTGGTGATGATGGCGGCCCAGGGATGGATCGATGGTAAACCAACGCCTAATCGGGCGACGGGGGCCTATTGCACCCGGTTTTCAGAGCCGCGCGAGCCGCGAATTTTTATGTCCTTTGAGGGCACCATGGGCAACGTCATTACCCTGGCCCACGAGCTGGGGCATGCTTGGCACAACTGGGTAATGCGCGATCTACCAATGATGCAAACCTATTACCCCATGACCTTGGCGGAAACAGCCAGCATTTTTGCTGAAACGCTGGTGCGGGATGCCCTGCTACAGCGGGCGGAAACCCCGGCTCAAAAACTGGAGATTCTCTGGCAGGATGCGGAGAGCGCAGCGGTATTTTTACTGAATATTCCAGCTCGGTTTGAGTTTGAGAAACGGCTGGTGGAGGCTCGCAAGCAGGGAGTTGCGATCGCACCCAAACTCAAAACCATGATGGCCGACAGCTGGCAGCACTGGTACGAAGACAGCCTCTCAGAATACGACGATATGTTTTGGGCCACCAAGCTGCATTTTTCCATTGCCCAGCTCGGTTTCTATAACTATCCCTATCTGTTTGGCTACTTGTTTAGCTTAGGGATCTATGCCCAGCAGGAGCGCTATGGGACAGGCTTTAACGACCTATATACGGCCATACTACGGGACACTGGCACCATGACGGCAGAAGAACTGGTGGGCCATCATCTGCAACAGGACATTTCGCAGCCCCAGTTTTGGCAGGCTAGTTTAACGATCGTTGAGCAAAGCGTTGCCAAATTTGAGCAACTGGCAAACGCCCACTAAACGATTGCTGGCGGCGTTACATCCTGATTGAACACCCCCAATGGCGCTAACCTAGTGAAGAACTTTTGAGCATCTGGGACATAGGGCAAGATTCACTATGGTCACAAGCACATCCCTCGACTGGATTTTTTTTGACTGCTTCAATACCCTAATCGACGATTTTGATACCTCTGGCTATGAAGCTGGGTTGGCCCCCATGTATCAGGTACCCGTGGCTGCCGGTCTTTACCAAGCTATCGAAGACGTTCGTGCTGACTACCATCGCTGGCGCCTAGAGCACATTGCGGGGCAGCCCCACGAGCAAACTCTACAGCAGCGATTTCGCAATCTGCTGGCCACCTACCGACCAGAGGCAGACGCCACCACCGTTGACCAGGTGCTAGCAGAGATGGAAGTGCAGTTTATGCAGTGCTTTCCCAGCACCTTACGGCTGCCAGCAGGGGTGGAAAGCATGCTGCAACGGTGGCAGGGGCAGGTATCCATGGGGGTAATTTCTAATTTTTTCCTGGCGGACTGGCCAGCCAAAATGCTAGAACGCCATGGCCTCAGACCCTACTTTAAGTTTGTGCTAGACAGTGCGGAATGTGGCAAGCGTAAACCCGGAGATACCATTTATCAGATGGCGTTGGAAGTGGCCGGAAACCCAGCACCTGAGAGAGTACTGTTTATTGGCGATCATCTAACCAATGATGCGATCGCACCGCAAAAGTTAGGCATGCAGTCGATTTATTTTGACCGCTCAGCCGAACGAACATCCTCCTCAGCCGCACCGTCCAAAATCAACACCATTACCCATTGGGATCAGTTCATCCCAAATCCCTAGACCAGGACAGAAATGGGGAGAACCCCTACCTCAGTTAGGATCTCAGTTGGGGCCGCCCCTGACAGAACTCTCTAGGGTCAGGGTAGCCTAGGGCTCAGCTGAGCTAAATCAGATGGATAACACCGTCATATAATTAGATAAGATTTATAAAAGTAAATTACCGCTTGTAACCGATTTCCCATTGATCGTGCACATAACAGCCACCAACTAGAGGGCATTAAAAAATATCGGCACCCACCGATCACAATCAACTAACTGGCTCAATTATTTTTTAATTAATTATTTAAATTTATTTTATATGCCCCTGAAATCCTCTAGAGTTGCCAGCTTAGTTCTATCTGGCGTTATAACTGTCGCTGGCTTTGCTGGGGTAGGTCGTCCGATAGCACAGGCTGAAACTGAGCCCACATCCGCCACTCCACAAACCAGCGAAAAAACTAAGCAGCCAACCCAGACACCGTCACCACAACCAGAGCGGCCCAAAGCATCATCCGGGCCCAAAGCAACCAATCCCAAAGTCAAAAAAAGCGCCTCTACCCCAGAGGCCATAGAGCCTTTTATTCGAGCTGATGCCATCGCCCTAGGGCAGTGGCTGATGATCAAAAGCGTTAAATCACTGGTAGCAAAACCAGCCACTGCCGCTAAACCGGCCGACGAACCCAAACCGGCTAATGCGGCGAAACCAGCCAAGCCAGCTACCGCAGCCAGCAACACGACAACCATCTCGTCTGAGGCGAGTACTGCGGCACAACCGTCTCAACCGCCAGCCCCTAAAGTCAACGTCAGGGCGCTGCCACCAAAACCATCTAATAATGCAACCATCGATAGCTACACCGAAATGCGTGTCGCCCTGACCAAGCAAGCGTCTAGTGTGACAGTAGCCGCATCTGAAGGCGGAGTACTCATCAGTGGCAACGGTGAACTGATTGAGACATTACCCGCCGGGGTGGGCTACCAAATCAGCGCAGATGACCGCGGTCTATGGGTCAATGGCCAGCCCATACCCACAGCAGTCTGGTTAGAGACAGACACGGGTTATGTGGCCGTGGGAGAACGCTGGTATCGCGGACGCCTGCTGCTGCTGTGGCAGGATGGCGGCGTTATGGCTGTAAATCATGTGCTGCTAAGGGATTATCTATACAGCGTGGTTGGGGCTGAAATGTCGGCCAGCTGGTCCTTAGAAGCGTTAAAAGCCCAAGCAGTGGCCGCCCGCTCCTATGCCATTGTGCATACCGTCCGTCACCAGCGGCGGGCCTACGATTTAGACGATACCCAACGCTACCAGGCTTATAAGGGCATCAGAACCGAAGCCAGCTCCACCCACCAAGCCGTACACGACACCGCCGGAGAATTTATTAGCTACGGCGGCGGCGTTGTGGAATCGCTATATGCGGCCAACCAAGCTATTGTCGACGATGCCCACAGCGGCTACGGCATGAGCCAAACGGGCGCGTTAGACCTGGCCGAACAGGGTTATCGTTACTACGAGATCCTGTCTGCCTACTATCCAGACACATCCGTCGGTCGGATTGACATTGGCAACTGATCAAGACGCTTTAGCCACCTTGCGGGCCAGGGTGCAGGTTAGATTTTGCCCTTCAATAATCACTGGGCCTAAAACAGTATGTACAAGCAGTCGATTTTTATCGGCTTTAATCACCTGGCGCAAGTTAGATGGCACCATAATTTGCCCAGGTTGAGGTGATTGAAGCGATTGAGACGATTGAGGCGGCTGTTGCTCTACCGACAAATCAGTATGGTACGGATACGCTACGGCCGGTTCTTGCCGCTTACGCCGGGGCAACGTTAAGGGTCGTCGATGTTCTTGGGTATTCCGATCAAGCCAAATCACTGGCTCTGAGATGGACAGAGTTTGTTCTCCGCGCCAGGTCTTGACATAAATAGTACCGGTGTCACAGAGCATTTGCTTAACTGGGTACCAGCGTTTGTTACACAACAACAGCATATCCATTAGCTGCAATTTACGATGATTGATCCACCAGGTTTTCCAAAATGCTGAGGCGTCCTCACAGTGGACCTGATAGCCTGCTGGCACATTCTGATGGTCGTATTGAGCAAACGTAGCCCCATCTAATTGGGCCTGTCTGATGTGTAGTGGAATAAAACAGGCATCTAGGGCAAGCTGATGCAGCAGTCCCCAATAGTCAGATTTTAGACGAATAACAATATTGGGCAGACGGTGGGTCAGTCGTCCTTTAGCCAGCAAAATCCCCTGTGTTGTCAGAAGCTGAGTCTCATCCAACGCCTTTTCTACACGCAGTTCTCGATTGGCTAGAAGAGAATCTTCTCCTGTGAGAAACTTATTGATGAGCGTAATGTTATCAATAGCGGTTTTCATAGCGAACAACAGCGGTTCTATAATAGGGCAGATAGACAATGCCCATAGCTGGGCTCACACGAGTAATCTCAAGTGATTAGAGTATTCCCACCTAAAGCAAAAGATTGCTGTCGCTAAGTCTTGCTTTCTGTGGCTTAAGAAAAAACACGCACCATAAACAAAGGGTTAAACGGTGTCCCCTACCCACGGAACATAAATCGAGAAGGTTGTTCCCACACCCACCTGGCTTTCTACCTCAATCTGGCCACCGTGTAGTTCCAGACATTTTTTTACAACCGCTAACCCTAAACCAGTCCCAGAGAAGGATTTTACATTTTGGCCTCGATGAAAGGATTCAAACAGGTGCTGCTGATCGGCTGCCGGAACACCAATGCCCTGATCGCTCACTTGAAAACGCGTATGACCATGCTCTCCCCAGATGGTGAGTTGAATTTCACTTTCTTGGGGTGAATATTTAATTGCGTTGGTCAACAGACTCATCAACATTGCCCGTAGCAATCTTTCATCTAGATAGGCCTCATCATAGGTGCCCTGTTGCTGCACTAAAATATGGTGCTGTGATTGGGTATTAAATTTCACCTCTTCTACTAGCTGTTGGCAGAAATCTTGTAGTTCAATAGTTTGAGGGTTAAATTCTAACTTTCCGGCCTCAGCCCGAGTCAGCAGCAAGATATCGGACAATAATTGTGCCATGGTCTTAGCCGCAGATTGAATCCGCCTAAGATTACGGGCGCGCTTTGTCTCAGACCAAGCAACATTAGTATTATCGAGCAATTGAGCCGACACTAAAATCGCACTGAGGGGCGTTCGCAGTTCATGGGAAGCCAGGGAGAAAAAATTTAGCTTTAAATCGGTGAGTTCTTTGGCTTGTTCAATTTCTTTATAGGTTGTTTCGATCTCTTGGCGGCGGTTTAGCTCGGTGGTCAAAATCTCTTTAGTGGCATTCAAATCAGCTGTTTTAGCTTGCAATTTCTCAGTGAGGTCTGTGGTTTCGCGCTGCTGCAACAGCTCAGTTTTCTGATGTTGTCTGAGGGTTTGCATCAACCACCCATATAAAATTCCTAAAACGATACTGCCAAATCCGGCCACCAATCCCATTAGCCACAGATCGTTATTAATGCTGACGCTGGTATCGGCCATTTCCCACTGTCGTTCCACGCTCCCTTCATCCAGCAGCTCTTGTAGGGCCAGGTGGGCATCGACTCGGGCTTCACCGCTCTGCTGGGCAAAATCGAGCTGCATCGACAAATCGAGCTGTCCTAACTGATACTGCTCAATGCTGGCTTCTAAAATTTGAACATGGGTTTCTGTTGCCACTTGCAGACGTTCTAACGCCTCCCCATAGACAAGGTCTTCTTCAAAGGCGGCTTCTTTTTCAAAAACGGCATGCTCTTCGTTAAGTTCCTTGAGGTAGCTACTCACTAACTCCAGCTTTGTGACGTAACGCTCTAACTCATCGTCTTCACCGCTATCAAGATAGGCTTGGTGGCTCACTTCTGCTTCTGCGATCGCAACCAGCAACTCATTCAAATAGGCATATTCATCCCCCTCTATCTCCACTTGCCCAGGCGAAGACACTCGACCCACGATGGCATGGCGAGCCAGGAGCGCTGTGCCCAGTAAGGTGGCAATGGCCACCCCCACCCCCGCCGTTAGCCATTGTTGAGTACGAGAAAAGGTCATCGCAGCAAAAAGAAAGAAACAGCGGCTCTACTAGCCCCATTAACAGATGGGCATTGCCGAGCCTCAAAATGATTTCAGCCAAGAAATCCCGGCATAGTGTCCTTTTAATCGATCGGTTCATCCCCCAAATTAGCAACAGCAACGAGTGAGCTTGCAGGATCCACCATAATCTAGACAGCTCGATTTAACCGTCGGTATAGTCAGAGTAATCAATTTGCAACGTTTCCCCATGCGCATTCTCTTAGTCGAAGATGATCTGCAGCTCGGCGAAGGATTAACTGAAGCGTTAACCGACGAAGGGCACGTGGTGGATTGGGTCACAGATGGCGAAATGGGTTGGGTGCAGGCAACGGATCTCACCTATGACCTGATGGTGCTAGATGTGATGCTGCCTAAAATCAATGGCATTCACCTATGTCGACGTCTGCGTGAAGCAGGCAGACGATTGCCCATCTTGATGTTAACCGCCCGCGATACCAATACAGATAAGGTGGCTGGTCTAGATGCTGGAGCCGACGACTATGTGGTTAAACCCTTTGACCTACTAGAGCTATTAGCCCGTTTGAGGGCACTGCTGCGACGCAGCACCCTGGGTGAAGCAGGCACAATGTTGACATGGGAACATGCCCAGCTCGATGCCGCCACCCATGAAGCGTTTTACGATGGCGTTTCCCTACAGCTAACCCCCAAAGAATTTAGCCTGCTTGAATTCTTTCTGCGCAGCGGGCGGCGGGTCTTAAGTCGATCGGTTTTGATCGATCAGTGCTGGGCCGTCAATACCCTCCCCGATGAGGAAACGGTCAAGTCTCACCTCAAAAGTTTGCGCCAAAAATTGAGAAAAGCTGGGGCACCGTCAGACTTTATTGAGACAGTACATGGTGTTGGCTATCGGCTCAAACAGCCATAGAAAGATAGGTTCAGGCTATCTGGAGCAAGACTAATCGCCCTACTTTTGAGGGGTTAGTTGAGAGGTTAACGTTCCAACTTACCTAACTAACCGATATCTCCCCGAATTATTCCTCACATTTTCCCAAGCCGCTTTCTAATGTAGAAACGTCGCATCAAGGAAATGTTGATTTCTAAAAGATTATGAAACTTAAACTTTTGTCTACGTTACTGGGCGCGATCACACTTCTGGCCATGCCCCTAACCCGTCAGGTTCATGCAGAGGAGCCTGTCTGTCCCACAAAGTATGAAGGAATTCAGCTCAGCGATGCTCAAAGGACTGAACTGCAGGCAATGCAAAATGAACTAGACAATAAAATAACAGATATCTTAGCCACGTCATCGGAATCAGAATCTCCTGAATCAGAAGACCAGCTAGCCCAATTAGAAGAAGAGTTTGAGAACCAGGTTTCCGCGCTCCTCTCTCCCGAACAAGAAGAGCAAGTTGGCCAGCTGGATGCCTGGGCAGAAGATCAGATTGCCACTATCGCACCTGAACTGCTAACCGCAGAAGAGGAAGACCCCGCATTAACCCCCGAACAGGAGACCGCCTTAGATGTCGTTGAAGAGGAATATGATCAGTACTTTCAAAGTATCTTGACCCCCGAACAGCAGCAGCAAGTTGCCATGTTCGAAGAAGAGTTTGATGCGGAAGTAGACGCATCAGGCTTGGGACCGAGTGCCGAGCAGGAAGCTAGCATTGAGATGGCTGAGGAGACATTTGAGCAAGATGTCATGGGCATTCTGACCGATGAACAACTTCAGCAAATCGATACCAATCTGGCGGCTTGCGCTGTTCCTGACTCTGCGCCGGGGTCTGGGTCTGAACCCACCGAAGAAACATTCTAGCCGTTGCTGATTTAGAGGATGAACCGATCGGTGGCTGTGTCTCTGTGGGGCATTAGATAGGGCATTAGATGGGGCATTAGTTCTATGATTGTCGTAACTGAGACAATCACGAAGCCCCTCCTAGCTCCCTATGAGTTCCCCCCGCATACATCCAGATACTATCGACGATGTTCGTCAGCGAGCGGACATCGTCGATGTTGTGTCTGAGCATGTGGTGCTCAAAAAGCAGGGCAAGGATTTTACAGGGCTGTGTCCTTTCCATGATGACAAGTCCCCTAGCTTTAGTGTCAGCCCTGCCAAGCAGTTTTACTACTGCTTTAGCTGTGGGGCTGGGGGTAATGCCTTTAAGTTTTTGATGGAGCTGGGGCAACAGTCGTTTGCTGAAGTGGTGCTGGATCTGGCGCGCCGCTACCAGGTACCTGTCAAGACTCTAGAACCGGCAAAACAGCAAGAATATCAGCGCAAGGTGACGCTGCGGGAGCAGCTGTTTGAAATTCTCACGGTGACGGCAAAATTCTATGAGCATGCCCTATACCAAAGTGTTGGGCAGCAGGCACTAGAATATCTGCGATCGCAACGTCAGTTTAGCGACGACATCCTCAAACGATTTACCTTTGGCTATGCCCCCGACGGTTGGCAGCCGCTCTATGGCTATCTTGTCGAGCAAAAAAATTATTCAGTTAAGCTGGTTGAGCAGGCGGGGCTGATCGTACCCAATAAAAACGGTACGAGCTACTACGACCGCTTTCGCGATCGGGTGATGGTGCCCATCCACGACCCCAACGGACGCATCATTGGCTTTGGGGGCCGTTGTTTGGGCGATGCAAAACCCAAATACCTCAACTCACCAGAAACAGAGCTGTTTGATAAAAGTAAAACCCTGTATGGGTTAGATAAGGCCAAGGGGGCGATTGCTAAGCAAGACCGCGCCATCGTCGTGGAAGGCTACTTTGATGTGGTCGCCCTGCATGCCGCCGATATCACCAATGCCGTTGCCTCCTTGGGCACGGCCCTCAACGCAGGTCAGGTGCGTCAGCTGCTGCGCTACACCGAGTCCAAGCAAATCGTTTTTAATTTTGATGCCGATGCTGCCGGCATCAAAGCGGCCCAGCGAGCCATTGGGGAAGTGGCTGAAATGGCCCATCGGGGGGATGTGCAACTGCGGATTCTCAACATTCCTGACGGTAAGGACCCCGATGACTATCTGCGCACCCATGTCTCCGATGAATACAATGCGTTAGTAGACGCCGCCCCCCTATGGCTCGACTGGCAAATTCAACAAACGCTGCAAGATATTGATCTGAAACAGGCCGACCAGTTTCAAAAGGGCTCTCAGGATATTGTCAAACTGCTGGCGGATATTGCCAACGCCGATACCCGCACCCATTACCTCCGTCACTGCGCCGAAATCTTTAGCCAGGGGGATGCTCGACTGGTCCCCTTGCTAGCGGAAAACTTTTTAGCCCAGGTTCGTCGCCAACGACGCTCACCAGACGACTCCCCCAAAAGCTTTAAGATCGCCATCAAAAAAAGCGCCCTCGAAGAAGCTGAGGGTTGGCTGCTGCGCGTGTATATCCACATTCCCAACAATCGCCCAGAGATTCAAAAGGCCCTGGAAGAACGAGATCTGCAACTGAGCTTTTCCCACCACCGTGCCTTGTGGCGCATGATGCTGCAGTGGCAGTTAGCGGATGAAGCCCAAGCAGAAGCCTCCCCAGTGGCGCTCTTGGAACAGCTACGCAACCTGGCGTCCGAATCCACTGGCCCCCTATCCCAGGTACATCATCTGCTCTATCTAGATGAAAAAACCCAGCGCGATATTCTCCGGGCTCCGTTAATTATTCGGGCATCGGTCGCCTGTATGGAAAAAACCCTGTGCGAAAAACGCTATCGCTATTTCCTCAAGCTCTGGGAAGACACCGATCTAGAAACCCACCCTAACGAATGTGCCTATTATCAAAAGCAAAGCTATGCCGAGAAAAAGCGCATTGCTGAACTTGATAAAGAACGCCAGGTTGCCTTTGAAGACCTGGCAAGTCTACCTTGGGTTGGCGAGTTTTACGGCCAGTTAGATCAGTAACCCCGGCCCAGCCCTTCATCCTAAAGAGTCTTGGGAGAGGTGATTAAGCACGGCTGCCCTTGAAGATCCGTCCCCAGCCAGTGCTAGGACCGTCCACCTCAAACCGGGCCCCTAGATTTTTGTAGCTGTAGTGGCGAAAGGACCCATCGGTGGAGCCAGGATAGCCACCGTTGACCAGATCCATCTCACCATAGGGATCGTGAATAAACATCCCCGTATCGTCATAGCCCACGGCCAAAATCATATGGCCTCCGCCTCGAGGAGAACTCACATGGCCCTTGTGTAACACGCCAAGCACCACCGGACGACCGGCATTTAGTTCTGTCTTGACATCGTCCATCGTCAGGGTAGTGTGCCATTCAGACTTCACCCCCAGACCCGATAGCGCATTGGTTTGGGCTCCATGGTCTGTGGTATCGCCATAGGCTTCTACCTTAGGTAAATAGAAGTTCAGATCGGCATTTTGGTCCTCACCACAGGCTTCCCAAAGAGCTGTTTTCATGTACAGCGCGCCCATCCAGCAGCTGGCTGTATTGCAAGTTCGGTGGGCTTGGGCAGCGTTATCACGCTGGGAAAAATACATAACGGGCAGCTTTTTACCCTTTTTAGCAGGCTTGGCCGCTGCTTTGGCCACCGAGGCTTTGGCGACAGAGGCTTTGGCGACAGCTTTAGCGGCTGCTTTGGCGCTACTACCCGCGGACTTGGCGGGCTGGGGAGGCGCACTGACCTTAACTAGGCCTTGCGTGTGCAGGTGCCTGAGAATTCCGGCTGCTCCCATTTGGGGCGTTTTCTTTGCCAAGACATTAGTGCTACCCCAAACCCAGATGGACTCAGTACCCGAGCCGTCCTGAAAGCCATTCCACAGGTCAAATCCCCAGAGATAGGCGGCTAATGTGCGGGTGGTCGCCTGATGATATTTTTTGGCGATTAAAACGTCAGCGACGGCCTGCTCAAACAGGGCAGGCTCTCGAAAATTCCATTCTTTATAGTGCAAAATGCCGGCAAACCACCAGGGTACGGTGGTTTTTTTCTCAATGGCGTCATAGTGCGATCGCAAATCCACCATCCGCTTGGCAATCCCTTGCGCCAATCCCAAAGACTCTGCACGCACCGTACACCGATCAAATGCTTCCTGATACTCTGCATGGATGTCTGCTTTTAATTTGCGGCTCATAACGGTCGGGTGTTGCGCCAGGGATGTGTGCCCATGTTACCCAGTTTTTGAACAATTTTTATCGGTCAGTAACGGGACTTGATTTACTGTTCATCCGCCAGGGCATTCTAGCCACGGGGATATTAGTGGCTGATCATGGCGGACCAAGACCTGGGAATTTATGGTGAACAACTAGTTCGGAACTGGCTCACCCAACAGGGTTGGGAAATCCTTTATCAGCGCTGGCACTGCCGCTGGGGGGAGTTAGATCTCATCGCCCAGGGATACAACACCCAAGGCGGCAAACTCAGCAGCCCAATGCTGACGTTTGTCGAAGTCAAAACCCGGAGTCGGGGCAACTGGGACCTGGATGGATTACTGTCCATTACGCCAGCAAAGCAACGAAAGCTCCGATCCACCGCACGACTATTTTTGACTCGCCATCCCCACCTAGCCCACCTACCGTGCCGATTAGATGTGGCACTCGTTAGCTGCCATTGTGGAAAGCCAAAACCTGGCAAGGCATATTTAGCACTGTCCGATGGGCAGCGATATTTGGTATTGCAAGACTATTTGGTGAATGCGATTGAAGGCACTGGCTAAATTCTGAAAGATTGGACAATACCTTCAATCGCATTCACTTTTTCATGTAGAGCTGCTTAGGCCAAGGTCTCGGGACAGTAGCCCAACCCTTCCACAAACTGCTTGCGAAATTCTTCGATTTCGTAACGGTCTGGCTTGCCGTGGGAAACGACAGCCACCTGGTAGCGGCGCATCACATCCACCGCCGATTGGCCTGTCTCTAACCCCCATAGGGCCATACGAATGCGATAACCGGGGGTGGAGCGACCGCCGACTTCATCTAAAAATGCTCGAAAATTGGACGCAACATCAGCAGACACGCTCTCATGCAATCTGATCCGAACAATCCAGCCATCGATACGGTGGATCACACTGACGAACTCTAGCGGCAGCTGAGCTAGGCGATGTAGTCGTTCAACAACCCGTAGGACAAGACTGGCATTGGATAGATAGTAAACGTAATCCATAGGTATAAAGCGGTGCTACAGTCTAGATCGATTGAATCTCACTTAAACCACGTAGGTAGCCGATCCACAGAACATCTGGTTAATAGTCTGGCATTAAATCAATCGGCTGCGTAACGCTAATTAGATGCCTTTATCAAAAAATCAACGGTAATTTGCCCGCTGTTCCTTTGTCCCATGCCCCAATCTAGCAGCCGTCCGCCGCATCATAGCAACGATTCCACCAATCAATACACAACGAACGACGATTATTCCTTAGCGGCTTATCAATATGAACTACCGACAAGCTTAATTGCCCAGGAGCCCATCACCCCTCGCGATCGATCTCGATTAATGGTTGTTTCCTCAAGGATCGAACATCAACACGTTCATTTTAGAGACTTGCCCAGGTTTCTGTGTGCTGGGGATCTGATCATTATCAATAATACGCGAGTCATTCCAGCACGAATGTATGGATACAAACCAAGTGGGGCAAAGGTTGAAGTTTTATTACTAGAACCTCGTCCGCCCCAATGGCTAGCGCTGGTTAAACCAGGACGACGCCTTAAACCGGGTAGCTGGATTCACTTTGGGCCAGATTTAGAAAACCCATTGCTCAGGGCCCATATTGAGGCGTGCGATCGCAACACTAACGGTCGATTGCTCACCTTTGAGTCCATGACAGACACCCCCGTAGACCAGCTGATGGAATCGTTAGGGGAAGTCCCCTTGCCTCCCTACATCAATGATTCCCAGGCAAAACCGGACCAATACCAAACCATTTATGCCCAACACCCTGGGGCGGTAGCCGCACCCACCGCCGGGCTGCACTTCACACCAGACGTATTCGACGCCCTTGAACAAAAGGGCATCCGGCGAGCGGAAGTCACCCTACACGTAGGTCTGGGAACCTTTCGCCCCGTAGAAGCCGAGGCCATTACTGACCATGAAATGCATTCTGAATGGGTGGATTTGCCCCAAACTACGGTGGACTTGATTGAGGAAACCAAGGCCAGGGGAAACCGTGTGTTTGCCGTGGGTACAACCACCATTCGCACCCTGGAGGGAGTCGCGACCCAAGAGGGACAGCTCAGGGCCTACCAGGGGCCTGTGAACCTATTTATTTACCCTGGCTATGAATGGAAAGTAATTGATGGTTTAATTACGAACTTTCACCTACCGGGTTCTAGCCTATTGATGTTGGTCAGCGCCCTCCTGGGCCGTCAGCGACTGATGGACCTTTATCAGGAGGCGATCAACCAGGCCTATCGTTTTTATTCTTTTGGTGATGCCATGGTTATTTTGCCGGATGCCCGTGAATACAGTTAGGGAACTCCGCCACGGTCTATTCGTCATTTTCCATGTCCCCCATGGAGAACGTGCCGTCGTGCATACCTCTATTTGAGGCTGTGCTGCGAGGCCGTTCTCCCTTTCTTACCATGGTTTGCAGTGCTTTTCAGGATGTTACTGCGGACAGGAATAAAAGATGGGGTTATTTTTCGGCTGCTAAATCTAAGATTGCTTTTCAGCTCCCAAATCTAAGATTGCTTTTCAGCTCCCAAATCTAAGATTGCTTTTTAGCAATACAGGTTTACTATAGTGGGTGATGTTGGCTGGCGATCAGCCAGCGCTGATGCGATCGCACCATTATGACTTCACTGGCCCAATCAAATCCGGTCATTGGCACCGTCAAAGGCCCCGGCGAAGATGGCAACCAATATCTCTTTATTACCGCCGATAATCGCCAGGTCAAAATTGGCGAGTTTGTATTCTACGAAGTCCCAGACCCCAGTGACAGCGCTGCAACCTGGGAAATTCTTGGCAAAATTTCTGACCGGCGGCTAATCGATCATTTACCCGACCGCCTCTTTGCCGACACGCAAATTAGCCCCGACACCATCGCATCATTGATCGGGTTTGCCTATCCCAATCCAGAAATTTATGAAGTCACGGTAGACGTGATTGGCTACTTCCATCCGGCATTAGGCTTTATCAATCCACGGATTACACCCACACCAGGGGCTAAGGTTTGCATCGTCGCCGATGGCCGTCTTCAGCAGGTCGTCAACAAAAAGCAGCCAGGGGAGGTGGGCTCAGCTCAAATCGGGTCTCTGCTATTGCGTGCTGGGGGTGCCGTGCCCGTAGCGCTAGATGTTAAAGAAATTGTCAGCACCCACATGGCCATTCTTGCCGGTACGGGTTCCGGCAAAAGCTACACCGCCGGTGTCCTCATCGAAGAGTTTCTACAGCCCTACAATCGCGCAGCGGTTCTCATTTTTGACCCCCACGGTGAGTACAACACCCTGTCAGAAATGCGGGGTCACCCAGCGTTTCAAGATAGCGACGGCTATGCCCCCAAGGTCCAAATTCTCACCCCTGACGATATTCAGATCCGCATGTCGTCCCTGGACTATTACGACATTCTTACCCTGCTGCCTGAGATGAGCGATCGTCAGCAATCGATTCTCAACAAGGCATTTACTATCTTGGGAAAACACAAGCGGGGTGACTACCGCTGGAATGTGAATGACCTGATTGCAGCGGTTTACGAAGCCGATACCACCGCCGATGACGAGGGCAATGACAAGGTTGGTTCATCCGCCCCAGCCCTAGAATGGAAGCTTGATCGCCTGGCCCGCTCCCCCTATTTTCACCAGGTTAACCACATGGCTCCTCGAGATCTGTTTGAGCCGGGGCAGGTGACCGTACTACAGATGAACGAAATCAGCCAGGAGGAGCAGCAGGTCATTTGTGCGGCGGTACTACGCCAGAGCTACCATGCCCGCATCAACACAGCCCGAGACAAAATTGAGGAAGGGGACGAAAACTACCTGCCTTTTCCCGTATTTGTATTGGTGGAAGAAGCTCACCGCTTTGCCCCAGCCAAAGAACCCTCCCGGTGTAAAGCAGTGCTGCGAACCATCCTCAGCGAAGGTCGTAAATTTGGCCTGGGGGTGGGGTTGATTACCCAGCGACCCGGCAAGCTGGATTCTGACGTACTTTCCCAATGTATGAGCCAGTTTTTGATGCGCATTGTCAATCCGGTGGACCAGGAGAGTCTCAAGTACGGAGTAGAAGCAGCGGGACGAGACCTACTCAAGGAGCTACCAGCGCTGACAAAAGGACAGGTGATTATCTCGGGCGCCTGTGTCAATACGCCCGTCCTCTGCCAGGTGCGTAAACGACTGACTCAGCACGGTGGAGAAACTCTCAATGCCCCCGAAGAGTGGCAGGGCTACTTTCAAAAGCATCGCCTGCGTACCCAACAGATTAAGGAGGCCCCGGTGTCCGCTAAACCCAAGGCAACTACCTTTAAAGGGGTAAGCATTGAGTAACGTCGAACTTAGGAATGTTCAATAGGGCTCAACGTTATGCTGTTCAAACTAGCTCGAGATCATAGAGAGTTTTTATTTGCTCTCCACCCAAAGCCTATAAAACAACAACTGACGACAATATCATCAACGAACAGCAGACTAATCTAGTCAATTAATCGACCTGTCTAGCCTTTTTCAAAAGGCTTTCGCTATTGGACTTGTAGGCATTAATCCGATCCTGAGCAATGGCGTAGCGCTCATCTGATGCGGGCACCTCAGCCATGAGGTCCGAGGCTTGCTGCCAACGAGCCGCCAACGATAACCAATCGGCAGATGTTTGAGCGACGATACCATCCTTAGCTGACTGCTCGGCAATACGCACCGCCCGAGCAAATGAATCGTAGGATTCGGGCAGGGGCAGCTGGTCGGGTGCCGCTTCGTCTGACGCTATCTGATCGGGTGCTACCTGGTCCTGCGTAGAACCAACGGCAGAGGAAATAGATGGCTCAAAACGCTGTTTGTAGGCCCAAATACTCACGCCTAAAACGAGTAACGCAACGGATAGGCCACCAATGATGCCACTGAGAAATGACTTGCGCTGTCGGAGATCTGATTTAGACGCGCCCTCAGGCATGCTGCCCCGCATCTTAGGGCGTCTAAAATCGCGGGCGACTCGCTTAAACAGATGGGGCTGCTTCAGGGTGATCATTTCTGCCCACAGCAGATGACTGTCTGGATCGCGGTTGATTTCTTCAAACCACAGCAGCTGCTGTTCTTGAACCAAACGGCTGTTGATCTTGACTCGCCGAATGCGCCGAGGTGAGATGGTTTCTAGAATTTTTCGAATATTCTCCACCACCACTGATTTTTCCAGCTGTTCATTGGTGGGGGCTTCGCATAATAGCTGAAGCACATTATCAATAAACACGGCACGGGTACGAATACCGTTATCCGCTAGCCGCTCGTTGAGAATTTGAATAATGGCTGCAACACTGCCTTCCTGGGCCTGCCCAAAAACATCATTAACATCGGTGAGTGTAGTCGTAGACATGAAAACAGTCTCCACGAGACTATCGCTGCAATCATCCCAAAAGGTAGGCTACCCGATTAAGGTTGACATCTGGTCACATAGGATGGTCCAGCGTCTGGGAATTAAGGTTACCTCAAAAATGTCATGACCTTTCAATCTGGGTCATAAGTTCCGTATTCTTGACGATGCCTCGCAATCTATTGAGCACGTAGCATCAGCGCCTTTTTAGTAACATCCATAGCTTTCTAGTCATGCTCCGGACACAACTTTTTTGTTAGCCATAGCGAAAAAATCTAAAAAGCTGGATGTATTGAACCCGCACGTTGAGCCCATGATCACATCGGCGGATCTGGCTGATCTAAATGGGGCGTTTCATTGAACTTTAAAATTTTCCAGCATTCTGGATTGTGCTGGCTGCCTTTGCTGTGGACTGGCCCGAGGAGCCAAAACTCAAACAGGGCGGTGTGACGAATGGGAAGTTGCCAGGTGCGATCGCATCCCAAAATCACCCTAATCAGCTGCTGCATAAAGCCGCCATGGGTCACCATCCACACCGTATCCCCAGGGGCATGGCGCTGCCACAGGGTCTGATACCAGTGGACCGCCCGCCCATGGGCAGCCACCAGGGTCTCAGCCTCAGGGATAGGCTGATAGTCTAAGGAGCTAGTCAGCGACGTACACAGTTGAGGATGGCGATGGCTGGCCTCGGCCCAGGTCAGCCCCTGAAAAATCCCCTGGTGTAGCTCCTGAAGATCCGCCACTAGCTGCAGGGGTTGCTCGGTCTCTAAATAGCGGGCAGTTTCGACGGCTCGCTGTAATGGGCTGCTATAAATCTGGCTGGGTGGGCCCTGATGTTTTAGGTAGGCCGCCAGCTGACTAGACTGCCATTGCCCCTTTGCCGACAGGGGCGTAGACATTTGCCCTTCTAAGCGCCCGTCAATATTGCCTAGGGATTCCCCATGGCGTATCAGCCATAGTTTCAGATAGGCCGTCATCGCTGGGGTTGCCGGGGTTGCCAGGGTTGCCGGGATTGGCCATAAACCTTGAACATTCGAGACATAGATAGACTATATAAATTGAGAACAAAGCTACAAAGTACCCTAGGAAGCGTTTGCGGGGAAACGTTTACAATGTAGGCGTCTTAAAAACACCCAACCAATCCATGCAGCTCAAGTCCACCACACGCCATATCCACATCTTTGCGGGAGAGATTGAGAATAACGAGCTTGTGCCTAGCGAGAGCCAGCTCACCCTAGATGTTGATCCTGACAATGAGTTTAATTGGTCCGATGCTGCTCTCCAGCAGGTCTATAAAGAATTTGACCGATTGGTCGATGCTGCCGCTGGCGAAGCCCTAACCGATTACAACCTGCGTCGCATCGGCTCTGACTTAGAGCACTTTGTCAGAACGTTACTGCAATCAGGCCAGATTAGCTACAACCTTCGCAGCCGGGTGCTCAACTATAGTATGGGCCTACCCCGCGTGGTATCCGAGAGTGATTAAGTGTCCAAACCCAGAATGTCAGGCCAGTAATCCGGAGGGCAGCGAACACTGCGCTTCCTGTCAGACCTTAGTGCCCCATCGCTATTTGTGGGCCGTGGGTCAGGGGGCGCTAGACCAGCTAGATGAACGTTATATCTGGAAGCATCAGCGGATAGTGCTGGATACGGACCCCGGCACACCGCCCGCATCGCCCGACCCGGTACCGGCCAATGTTTGGCCCTATCTAATGCTGGCCCCGTTTAGTCTCCATGTGCCCCAGCCCTATACCCTGCTCAGCCCAGGGTCTGGCAACGATGCCATGCTGCTGTTAGATGCCGCCGCCATTGCCATCGCTCCAGGGGATGATAAACCGAGTTTACTGCCATCCCTGACTGAAGCTTGGCCCACGGCATCTCCCCTCAGACAGCTCAACTGGCTTTGGCAAATCGCTGGGCTATGGCCGGACTTTATAGAACAGCAGGTCGCCAGCAGTTTACTGCTTAGCAGTTATTTAAGGGTCCATGGTTCCCTAGTGCGGTTGCTGGAGCTATCCCACGATTCGCAGCCGTTTACCCTCAGAAATTTGGGGGCATCGTGGCAAACCTTAATTCCCCAAGCACAACCCTCTATTCGAGACTTTTTAGACGGTCTGTGCAAATACCTGATTGAGGGGGACATCACCACACCAGAGGTTTTAATAAGTTGTTTGGATCAGGCCATTGCCGCGGCGGCCGCCGGTTATCGGGTGGAGTACGAGCTATCGGTGATGACCGATCGAGGCCCTAGCCGAAAACGTAATGAAGATGCCTGCTATCCCAGCAGCGGTAGCAAACAAACCCACATCCTCGGCCCTAAGGCTAACTCAAAGCATAGGCCGCCGTTACTGTTAATAGTGTGTGATGGCATTGGGGGCCACGATGGCGGCGATGTGGCCAGTCAGCTTGCGATCGCAACCATCCAACAGGAGCTAGCCCCCTTACTAGAGTGGCTCGCAGATGAGCACCTCCATGATCCAGAAACCATCACCCTGGCCATGGAACAGGCTATCTGTGAAGCCAACGACAATATTTCTCAGCACAACGATCAGGGGCAGCGTCAGGCCCGCGATCGCATGGGTACCACCGTAGTCATGGCCCTGATCATCGGCGTTCATATTTACATTGGTCACGTGGGGGACAGTCGCGCCTATCGCATCAGTACCAATAGCTGCCGCCAGATCACTTTTGATGATGATGTCGCAGCACGCGAAGTCCGCCTAGGCTATGGCTTCTATGCCGATGTCGCCAACCGTCCAGGTACAGGGGCCCTAATTCAGGCGTTGGGCATGGCCAGTTCTACGGCGCTACATGTCGTAGTCCAGCGGTTGATTTTAGACGAAGACATTGCATTGCTCCTCTGCTCCGATGGCTTGAGCGACTATGATCGCGTCGAACAGTTTTGGCCCACCCATGTATTGCCCGTCTTAACCGGACAGAACTCCCCGACCACAGCCGTCAACAACCTGGTGAAACTGGCCAATACCTACAACGGCCATGACAACATCACCGTAGGTATCGTTACCGGCCATATCTACCCCCTAAAACCCGTGGCAGTGCCACTGCCGCTGCCGACCCAGCCAGTGGCACCTGAGCCGCCCCGGCCCAACCCACCGGCATCCGATCAGGTGACCGTGGTCCCCCCTGATCGGCCCTCACCTCAAAAAAGTAAAAAAGGTACAAGCCCCTGGCTTCTGCTTTTAGGGTTAACGGGGATACTGGGAGCAGCAACGGCATTAACTATGTTTTTTTTCAGAGAAGGTCCTGTGGCCACCTCATCTAATCGCGCCCCAGACCTACCTGAAACCATTCAAGATAAGGTCAATCAAGACACCGAGAGCGTAGGCATCGTCGACGATGCACCGGCAAGTCCTGTCTCCCTAACCCCCAGAAGCTATCTGCAGCTGCTACAGCCGGTGGATCTGTTGACGACACCCCAGCCTAACGGAGACGATGATAATGCCCTAGGGCGGCTGCCAGACGGGGCCATTGTCCAAGTCCTGACTCGGCAAGATCCGGCCGGCGATCAGTCCCGCTGGGTAAAGCTCAAGATATGTGCTGTTGATCTCGAGGAAAGCCAATCTGGATCTTCAGCATTGACTGTCACACCACCCGCAGCAACGTCACTAACCTCTGGGGCAGAAGGCTGGGTACTTGAAGCACAGCTAGCACAAATTGTGCGCGCGGCTCCAGTGCTCAACTGTCCATCTGACTAGTGGGTAGTTCATACTTGATTTTGATTATTTTTACTGTGGCAGAACGTTTATGACCGCCTCCATGTCATCTTCAGAGTCACTTTGTCTATGGCTTGCCCTGGATCGGCTCACCGCGGCCGATCCGGAGCACTACGCCATCTGGGTCCTCAAGTCTCCCTATCCCGGCGGGCACGTCCACCACGACCGGATTTGGAACCATACCCTATCCCAAGCGTGGCAAACCTGGCAGTCGATGTTTTCCCTGCGGGGACTGCCCCAGGTGCCCCACATACCGTCAGCCTATGTCCCCCAGCTGATGCTGGAGGATAGCGGCGATTCATCCAGTACGCCCCAGACCAACAGCTACAGCAGTCGGTTGATGCAGCACCTGGGGCTGAATCTTTGGCAGTGGTTATTTGATGGACCGGTGCAAAGTAGCCTCGACCACAGCTGTGGGATTGCCCAGGGCCAGAGTACGGTCATGCGACTCCGGCTAGAGGTGCGCGATCCAGAATTGATTAGCGTGCCGTGGGAAATCATGCAGGCTCAGCCTGGGCGACCGGCGGTGGCACTCAACCAGCAAATTTTGTTTAGCCGCACCACCAGTGACGTCGATCCCTTGGCGGACTGGGGCTTGGACAATGGTTTGAGAATTTTATTGGTGGTGGGTCATGACGATGGGGCAGCCTTAGACGACCGCGCCGCCGCCACCCTCAGCCTCGAGAAAGAAGCCACTCTTCTCAAAGATATTCTGGAAAGCCGCGGTGAGTCCCTGGTGGGTCGTCCGGTGGTCCGTCAGGTGGATGTGCTGCTACAGCCCACCCCAGCGGAACTGGTACAGCATTTAGAACGCTCTCGCTACAACGTCTTTTTCTATGCGGGGCACGGCATTCCTGCCCCCGATGGCGGTCTGCTGTTTTTACAGCCCGAGGCTACCCTCAATGGGACCGAACTGGCCCAGGTACTCACCCGCTGTCGCGTCAAACTGGCGGTGTTTAATACTTGCTGGGGTGCCCAGCCAGAACGCAGCGGTCAGCAGGCTATCCCCCGCAGCAGTCTGGCCGAAGTCCTGCTACACCATGGAGTGCCCGCCGTTTTAGCCATGCGGGATTCCATTGCCGATGAGGAGGCCCTGAGTTTTATTCAGGTGTTTGCCCAGGTACTGGCCAACCGGAAACCCGTGGATGAGGCGGTTGCGATCGCACGACAGCACCTGCTTACCCTTTACAAATTTAACCAGCCAGCCTGGACGCTGCCGGTGCTCTACATGCACCCCGATTTTGACGGTGAGCTCCTCACCCCTATGCCCACCGATATCACCCGGCTACCCGGCGACTCCGGCATCGGCGGACGGGCCGCAGCCCACACCATTAGCCTGCGAGAAATCGGCGGTGAAGGCAAAGTATGGCCCATCTATCGGGGTCTGATGCGGGTAGGACGACTGCCCGACAACGATCTAGTCATTGGGGAACCTTGGGTATCAAGCAAACATGCCGAAATTTTTTACCGCCGCGCTGCCGCCGCTGAAACCTCAGAACCCACCTATTTTTTACGTGACTTCTCGCGCTATGGCACCTACTATCTCAGTGCCCAAGGATGGCAGCAAATTCATCGGCAAGAAGTGCCCTTATCATCAGGCATGCAGCTACGCTTTGGGAGTTCCGATGGCTGCTTGCTAGAATTTATCATTGAACCCACGGTGCAGCCGTAAATACCCCGCAAATGCCCCCTAAAAGAACTGCATCGAAAAATTTTTTCACTGTTTAGGTATACGAACCTACGTCTTTTAGCGTAAGTTTGCTCTAAGTTCAACGATTAGATGCGGAACACTTGGAATCAAGCCTGTATCCTCTTCCTGTCACAGCTCAATGAACTTATGGGAGGGTAAAACTACCATGGTCAACCACAACGATTCTTCATCCAAGCAGCCTTTATCCACAGAGAACAATGCTCAGCAGGAAATGCTGCAGGCAATTTTGTCGCCTCAGCAGCCCTACCCATGGGCCCCCGCCAAAGCTACCGACTACTTTCATCAGGCTACCGCCGCTGGCGATGAACTAGCCCTTTCAGACGAAGAAGCTCGCTCTGGTTGGCAGGCACTTTCAGCCCAGCTCGATACGCTTTGGGGTAGTCCTTCTATTCAAGAAGCCTTAGCACAGCGCTTTGCCCGCCGCCTGTCCCAGGATGTGATTGAGCAAATTACAGCCAAAGCCACCCAGGTTGTCATCACGGGACGCCCCCTCGCAGAGCAGCTGATTGCCTGCGTACGCGATACGCTCACAGGGTGGGATGAGGCCGATCTACAGGTGATGGCACGTCCTCTGGCCCACGCCATGCGAGGTCAAGAAGAAATTCTAGATGCCACCATCAACTCAGTACGCGACATTGAATGGGCAGACCTATCGCCCATGGAACAAGCCCGCATCAGCCTAGCAGCCGCTAGATGGGCCGTTGACAATATCACGGACCAGGCGTAGACAGCACTAGGGCTCAGCGTCTAAAGAAACATATCAGTTATTCCCTGTAGTCCTGGGGCTCTTTTACCCTCAGAAGTGTTTGCTGACCCCTGGTAGCCTATGCAGCTGATTGGTATGCTCGACTCCCCCTATGTGAGACGAGTCGCTATTTCCCTAAAGCGATTAAACATTCCGTTTGAGCATAGGTCTCTCTCGGTCTTTCGCGATTTCGAAGCGTTTAGTCGCATTAATCCCATCGTCAAAGCACCCACGCTGGTCACTGACGACGGCATTGTCTTGGTGGATTCCACCCTCATATTGCAGTACATCGAAGGCATTTCAGCCACCAGCCTGATGCCTGAGACAGCTCAAGCGCTGCAGTCAATTGGCCTAGCCCTGATGGCCTGTGATAAGACGGTGCAAATCATTTATGAGCGCACCCTGCGACCCACCGAAAAGCAACATCAACCTTGGCTAGAGCGAGTGGCCAAGCAGCTCCATGCTGCCTATGCCCAACTAGAGCAAACAGCCGACGTCCTCACCTGTAATCCGCCCATGCAGCCAGATATCACGATTGCCGTAGCCTGGCGATTTACCCAACTCTACACAGCTGATGTGATTACGCCTGAGGAGTTTCCAAAATTAGCCGCGTTTTCTGCTGACGCAGAAGCGTTACCGGAGTTTACCTCTACACCGGTAGAGTAGGTTTAAAGTGCGATCTTTAAACAAGCGCTAACGACAAATGGGCCAGAGCTTTCCCAAGGTAAAAATCATTGCAGTGGGTAAAGTGAAAAAAGGCTGGCTCAAAGACGGCATTAGCCTCTATGCCCAGCGCTTACCTGAGATTGAACTCCTCGAAATAAAAGACAGCAATCCAGACACCGAAGCCCGTAAAGTCCTAGAGTCACTCAAAACCCACGACAAATTGGTAGTGCTCTCGGAAGACGGCAAGCAGTTTGATTCAGTTACGTTTGGCCATTGGCTAGGCCAAGAAGCTTCGGGCACCCTAGTGTTCTTCATCGGTGGCCCCACCGGAGTCAGCCCACACCTCAAACAAACGGCTCACCAGATACTCAGCCTATCGGCCATGACCTTTCCCCATGAAGTGGCACGCCTACTGCTGTTAGAGCAGCTATATCGCGGTAAAACCATTTTGCAGGGCGGTAGTTATCACAAGTAATGATTACGCAAAGAGTATCAGTCTCTACAGACAGATATTCCCACCAAAGGGTGGATAAAAGCCAACCATCATCATCCCCGTAGGCCCACAGTATAAAAAGCCCATAAAGGTAGGCATTTTGTACGAATATTCCCTGAATTGATTGCCTAGCCTAACGTTCAGGGCTCATTCTATAGTATTGTAAAGCTTTGTAAATCACTTTTAAGGCTGCAGACCCGGGATCTTTATCAGTCCATCATGTGTTTGAGCTGTAGAAGTCGGTTTTAGACGTCAAACGTAGGTAATAAGTGCAATTAACTACCCGCCCAACCGGGTCTTCAGACCCCTCTACGCGCGAGATTCCATTTACGCTTAAAGACCTTAAGGATGCGATTCCAGATTATTGTTTTGAACCCTCCACTGGTCGCTCCTTAGCTTACTTTTTTCTTGATATAGGTATTATTGCTGGCCTTTATGCCGTAGCCTATAGCCTCGATTCTTGGCTGTTCTTCCCACTATTTTGGCTCATGCATGGCACCATGTTTTGGGCCTTATTTGTTGTCGGACACGACTGTGGGCACAGGTCTTTTTCAAAGCACATGTGGCTAAACAATCTCATTGGTCACCTCAGCCACACACCAATTCTGGTACCGTTCCATGGCTGGCGTATCAGCCATCGCACCCACCACGCCAATACCGGTAATCTTGATACTGATGAAAGCTGGTATCCCATTTCTGAAGACACTTACAACGAAATGGATGCCATTGGTAAAGCCATCCGCTTTAATCTGTTTTTGTTGGCCTATCCGTTTTATCTGTTTAAGCGGTCTCCGGGGCGTAAGGGCTCTCACTTTATGCCGGGTAGCGATCTGTTCCGCGCTTCTGAGAAGTGGGATATTATCACCAGCACGACCTGCTGGACTCTCTTTGTAGCGTTTCTTGGTTGGGTTGGGTTTCAGTTTGGCCTGGGCTTTTTGATTAACTTCTACGTCATGCCCTACCTGGTATTTGTGATGTGGCTAGACTTGGTCACATTCTTACACCACACAGAGCCAGATATTCCCTGGTATCGCAACGATAGCTGGTATTTCCTCAAGGGTGCGCTGTCTACCATTGACCGCGACTATGGTTTCATTAACAACATCCACCACAACATTGGGACCCATGTTGCCCATCACATCTTTTTGAACATGCCCCATTACCATCTCAAAGATGCGACTGAAGCCATTAAACCAATCTTGGGAGACTATTACCGAGAAGGTAAAGACTCTGTCTGGACTAGCTTCTGGCGTTCTGCACGGGAGTGTATCTTTGTCCCTAACGAAGGTCAAAAGGTATATTACCAACCTCGACGTTAGGCTGGGTCTTTAACAATAATCTGTTAGAAGGCTATTAAAAAGGGAGTCCCATAAACTGGGACTCCCTTTTTGATGGGTTCTCTTAAATGATTAGCTACCCGCTAACTTTGCTTTAACAAACGCCTGAACTTTTGCGCCGTCAGCTTTACCTTTCATTTGCTTCATGGCAGGTCCCATTACCTTACCCATATCACGAGGTCCTGTTGCTCCGGTTTTGGCAATTAGCTCATCAACGACAGCTTCAATATCAGCATCAGACATTTGCTCAGGTAGGTACTCTTGCAAAATAGCCAGTTCTTGAGCTTCTTTGTCAGCTAGGTCTCCACGATCTGCGCGTTGGTATTGTTCAATGGAGTCTCTGCGTTGTTTAGCGAGCTGGGTAACCACTTCAATTTCTTGCTCGGGGGTGAGGGCGTCTTGTCCCTTGGGACGCAGCTCAGATTCTTTTTCGAGGATAACTTTCTTGATGCTACGCACGGTTTCCAGACGAACTTTGTCGCGGGCTTTCATGGCAGCTTTGATTTCGTCACTAATGCGGTCTTTAAGAGACATGGTTAGAAAAGACGTTGCGTGGAACGTCTGTAGAAAAGGGTAAACGCCTCAAAATCCCCCGCCCGGAGAAGAGGGATTTTGTACGTGTTCTCACAAATACGTGTGCTCACAAATTAGTATTGGGGAACAGACGGATCAACTTCACGACTCCAAGCGAGAATACCGCCCGTGACGTTAGTGCCCTCAATACCAGCATCCTTGAGAATAGAGAGTGCTTTGGCAGAGCGTCCGCCCATTTTGCAGTGGGCAATCAGCTTATGTCCGTTGACTAGCTCACGTACTTTCTCAACCCCAGCACCGTTCTCAATGTCAGAAAGCGGGATCAGGACTGAGCCTGGGATCTTGGCAATCTCGTACTCGTTAGGGTTGCGGACATCTAACAGCAAATAATTATCGACACCGCTGTCGAGCAGACCTTTCAGCTCGGTAACGCTCATTTCAGCACTGGCTGCTTTTTGCGCGGCCTCGGCGGCGGCGGCATCAGGAATGCCACAGAACTGTTCATAATCGATCAGTTCCTCAATCACAGGGCGAACTGGATTAGGTCGAAGCTTTAGCTCTCTAAAGGACATATCCAAAGAGTTGTAGAGCAGTAGCCGACCACTGAGGGTGTTCCCTTCACCCAAAATAATCTTGATGGTTTCGGTGGCTTGGATCACACCGATGATGCCGGGCAAAATACCCAACACGCCACCCTCAGCACAGGAGGGAACCAAACCCGGCGGTGGGGGCTCGGGATATAGATCGCGGTAGTTGGGGCCATCTTCATAGTTGAAGACGGTGGCCTGACCTTCAAAGCGGTAAATAGACCCGTAAACGTTGGGTTTATTTAGCAGTACACAGGCATCATTCACCAAATAGCGCGTTGGAAAGTTATCGGTGCCATCAACAACAATGTCATAGGGCTCAAAAATCTCCAGGGCATTGTCGGAACTCAGGCGAGTGTTGAACAGATCCACCTGGCAGTGGGGATTGATTTCGAGAATACGGTTTTTGGCCGACTCAATTTTGGGTTTGTCGACCCAGGAAGTGCCGTGGATGATCTGACGCTGCAGGTTGGAGTAATCGACTACGTCAAAATCGACCAGGCCGATGCGGCCAACACCGGCCGCCGCTAGGTAGAGAATTAGAGGAGAGCCAAGACCACCTGTGCCGATGCACAGAACACTGGCCGCCTTTAAACGTTTCTGACCATCAACGCCAACCTCAGGCAGAATTAGGTGCCGCGAGTAGCGCTCGTAGTCTTCTTTGGTGAGTTGAATGTCATCCAAATTTGGATTCAGCATGGTTCTTTAAGAACTAAAAAAGAATGGGGAAAGTCTAGTCAGACGCTGCGGAGCGGCGTTTGTTAGTTTCAGGACGACAAGAGCGGCATTCGATCTTTTGCCGCAGAGGCTGGGGCAATTTTCATGGGTTCGGGTTGAAAGTGATGGTTGCCATCTAGCTGCCAGTTTTGGAGATCGGCAGCCAAACCGTGGCGGACAGACACAATGATATAGGCATAGGTAGGCCAGGCTAGGTCGCGATCGCAACTAGAGGGAACCGCCTCAGCATTGGGATGGGAATGATATACCCCAATGATAACTAAGCCATCTGCCCGCGCCTGACGTTGGGTTTCAAATAGATCCTGGGGAGCAATCCAATAGCGGCGCTGACTTGTCATACCGGCTGGGCCTCCATGACCGGCCAAGTCAGCATGACCAGCCGTGTCCCAGGCGTTGTCTAAAAGCACCAAATTTACCAATATTTTCTCATTGGTTTCCGCGTCAAACCTGCCCACAAGCAAACCGCAGCCTTCGTGGGGATAGGCTTGCTCCGCATGGGCTTGGATGCGGTCAATATGCTCTTGGGTAAGGGTCAGAGCCACAATTCAGACTGTATAAAATGCGTCAGATTTTTTATTGTAGAGCAGATTCTGGAACGCTCAATATCTTTAATGATCTAAGCCGAATAATGTCACGGCTCATTACATTTAGCATCGCCAAGACGTCAAGAGCTGACCGGTGAGGGCAGCAACGCTTGGACAACCTTATCCATCTCCACCGAACGCGATGCCTTGAACAGCAGGCGATCGCCCGGCTGCATAGACCCCTGTAAATGCTCAGTTAGCTCGCCATGGCTAGCAAACAATAGATTAGGTACGGCCCCAGCCCCTAGGGACATCGCCTCGGCCTCAGCAGGGTCCGCCAAGATATATAGCTGATCGAGGCCTAAGGTTTGCACAGCTTCACCAATGGCACGGTGCAGCTCTACAGACTTATGCCCCAGTTCTTTCATCGTCCCCAGCACAGCAATATGGCGCTGACCTGGCTGTTCTTTCAGTAAGCGTAGGGCCGCCACCATGGATTCAGCCCCCGCATTGTAGGTCTCGTCTAACAGCAAAATGTCATTGCTTAGCTCGTAGCGCTGAGCCCGCCCCGCGGGTAGTTCAACGGTGAGGCCGTTGGCCAAACCACGCCAGTTCAGGTTCAAGGCCTGGAGGGTTGCGATCGCACTTAAATAATTCAACGCATTATGCTGACCTGCCAGGGGTAAGGGCAGAGATATGCCATCCACCTCAACCGTCTGTCCCCGAATCTGACCGTGGATATCCCCACCCGTCAGACCGTAGGTCAGGGTCTGGCCAGACCAAACCCGAGCAGCGGTCTCAATCAGCCGAGGATTGTCATAATTGAGCACGGCCACACTGTCACGGGGCATAGTTGCCAGCAGCTCACACTTGGCATTGGCAATAGCCTGCTCCGAGCCCAATCGGCCAATATGGGCTGTCCCCACATTAGTAATCACCGCCACATTGGGTTGAGCAATCTGCGTTAGTAGGGCAATTTCCCCTGGCCCCCGCATCCCCATTTCCACCACGGCGTAGTCGTGGTCAGGGGTGACCTCTAACAGTGTCTTAGGCACCCCGATCTCATTATTAAAGTTGGCGCGGGTCTTATGGACGGTGCCGTGAAGCCCCAAAGCGGCCGAGATCAGTTCTTTGGTGGTGGTCTTACCCACGGAACCCGTAATCGCCACCACCGGTAACCCCAACTGCTGACGCCACCACCGGCCCAGGGTTTGATAGGCGGCCAGGGTATCGGCCACCTCAATGCGAGGGCTATCCCCCTTGATGATCCCTTTGCGAGTAATGGCTGCGATCGCACCGGCTGCGATCGCCTGCTCTACAAATTTATGACCATCAAAACGCTCACCCTCTAAGGCCAAAAAAATATCCCCAGGCCGAATAGTGCGGGTATCTGTACTGATGCGTTTCACCCTCTGTTCTAGATGGGTGGGCAATAGGGTGTGCTCCATCTCATCGCTATTAAGAGCATCTAGAATCTGAGAGGCAGGGGCAAGACTAGACATAGCAGACGCTTAAGCAATATGGCCAAGGCAATTTCATCAGCTTTGACCCATGGACTCTATATAAGCTTGATGAAGAAAAGACCGTGAATTTACAGAAGCTTTAGCAGAGCTTACTGTAATCGCATACTATCCGAAAATCCCCGTAAGCTAAACTATATGGAGCATAGGTCTACGGTGTATTACATCACTGTTTCAAGACCGATGGGGGTGTTAACGTCCAATCAATGCATTTTTTGGCAGCACATTACATAACGTCAATAGAGTTTCCCTCTGTCAAATTTCGCAGCTTTAATTGAACCTGTGACAATCTAAGCCAATTTGCTTAATTACATGCCTAAATTGCTTACCCTTCGGTGATTTCAAGGTCTCTTGTAAGGTTTTATCGTGTTTTCGGTAATCATAAGCAGTTAGACTTAAATAGATAGGCTCGGTTGTGGTCACCGCAGTTTTTTCCCTGTATTCGATTTGCATTTGCGTAAGGTGTATTTGCTGAGGTTTCTCTGGTGAACGTTCAATCCAGCTACTCGCAATCTGACTACGGTTCGCGATTAGTTAGTCCGCAAGAACAAGTGCTCTATGACCATTGGCTCGGCTGTGTCAATTCAGAACGGCCTGAGGTACTTGTTCAGCGATTTAACAATCTATTCATTGATGGGACTGGTTATGAGGATCGCGAGGTTGTGAGCAGCCTGGACACGATTCTGATGGACCGTCACGCTGATCTCTATTTTCACCACATTCTCAATCGCTGCTGCCACATTCTGATTAACCGATGGCAGAAGAATCGGGAGTATCAGCCAGCCATTATTGAACTGGTCAACCTGTTTGAGTATGCCCCTAGTCAGGCTGTACGCGAGGTATCACGAGCCCGCTCTGTGCGACGTCTGCGGGAAATAGTTGCTCAATTTGGCAAAACCGAGCAGTACCTGATGCTCAAGCGCTTAGTTCAGGTAATGGCTCGGGAAAGTGAGCCCAGATTGCGCTCTCGCCAGCCGTTGGGAACCCTAATCGGTCGCTATCCCTATCTTTACCAGCACTGCTTACTCAGCGAAGAAAGCCCCAAAGAGCAGAAAACCCATGTTCGCCGGATGCAACATCAGGCCCAAAAAAAGGTAGAGCTGGATCTGTCTCAGTATGTCAACTACCGAGTGAGACGCTCTCGGCTAAAGCGAGAAGGGTTACTAGACAAGCAGGGGCAATGGTTACGCCCGTCGTCAAACCCCACCTTATTAAGCGATCGTGAGCTGGTTGATTCCCTCCAGCAGTTTTCTGGCAAAGATGCCCATGGGCGCACCTATAACGATTTGGCTCTACGCTTCCGCAGCCAATGTTGTGAGTCCGTATCCTTTAAGTCATTTAAAGACGATCTCTACGAATATATTTTGTCAGGTGTTGATCCAGCCTATGGTCGTCAGCATTTTAACGATGCGCTTTACCAGCATTTACGGGACATTTACCCCGAAAATGATACGCAGCGGCTTAACGACTTCCTGATGGTGCGTACCTGCTCTAATTTGTTTAATTTCCTGGTGGTTGACCCCGCCGGTGCCCACTCCCACTTTGTCTTTATCGACCTGATCAATAATTTAGGGGCCACCCTGACCACAGGGCTATTGTTAAGAATCCTGCTTTTGTGTCGTAAGGTTAAACCCTATTTAGAACGCCGACTATCCACCCTATTTAGTCACTATGAGTTAGCCAAGCAGGACTCGGTGGGATGGTTAGTAAAAATGCTAGAGACCTTGAATCTAGCCCTGAGCCTTACCTTTGGTCATCTTGATATTTCCCACACCTTGGCATAGGCCACTGGGTTTTTCCCCATCTTGAACCCTGGACGTTAAAGCTTTAGCGTCTAAAGTCGGTGTATAGCAGGGGACTATGACGGGTCTTCACCAATGTGGCCTAGGCGCTATCGTAATTTCCATTCTTTTTTAGAGGCTCTTTTTAGCCCCTATATAATCCTCAAATGCTATGCTCTGATAGAGTTTGAGCTTTTTAGGGGATATAAATACATCAAATTTTCTTCGATAAGATTCAAATTTTTATTTTCAGTTTGCTGTATACTCTGCTAACTTTCTAGGCAGCTTGACTATGGATGAAACGTCTACTGGTTTGCTGTCCTATAGTCACTACTATCAAATCGAACATGCAAAGTTATGAGCCAATCTAGACAGTCCAATGCCACGGCGGCGGCAGGCACTTCCCCAGAAGCTGACACTATGGTCGAAGCTTATGCTGAAGATTTGATGGATGACATCTTTGATGACGTTGATCGTATTTTGGCAGGCGACGAGGCTGCCATCTATGCAGAGCCTTCGATGTCCTCAGAAAGCTCGCTGCCTCTGTACAGTGCTGAAGCAGTTACGGTCCCGGCTATGATGATTGTGCCCTTTACCGGCGAACCAACGGTAAAGCCCCACTCAGCAGCCTCCATCACAGAGACCGACCCTAGTTCAACTAAATCTAATGATGGTCAGGCTAGTACGCCTGCTCAGCCATCTAAAAAACGACCCTGGCGCAATTGGATTTTGGGAGCAGCCTGCCTATCCGCCATGGCTGGCGTGGGTGTTTGGTGGATGCGGCAGCAGCCCACCTTGCAATCGGTCACCCCTCCAGTAGTTCCCACCACCCCAACCGTTTCTCAAGAAACGGCGTTTGGTGAATATCTCACCCGCTCTCTACGGGTAATTGGGGGTGAACGCAGCGCCCAAGCGGAGAGTCAGAGAACGGGTGTAGTGGCAGCAGCCCCTGCAACGCCAGCGGGCAATCAGGTGACAACCGGCAAACCAGGGGTGATTGAACGGGTGTTTGTCCCCTTACTACAGCCAAGTACTACAGCTCGCACCCCAGGTACTCCGTCAACTACAGCATCGGTGCCTTCGTTGCCAGCCCTCAATGGTTCTTCGCCAGGTCAGGCAGCAGCCCCTGCACCTAGCATCGCGGTGGCCAGCAGCTATGAGTTAGTGGGTGTTTTAGAGCTAGGGGATCGTTCAGCGGCCCTGTTTGAAGTGGACGGCTCATCCCAGCGGGTTTACATTGGTGAAACCATTGGCGGCAGCGGTTGGAGTATTGTCTCCATCAGTAATGAAGAGGTTGTGGTCCGCCGTAATGGTGAGGTCCGCTCAATTTACATTGGGCAACAGTTCTAATCGTGATCGCAAATAACAGGGTCGCGGTCCGCTAAACCAGTCTCGCTGAAGGGGACACCCCCATGGGGTGGACATGGCAAACATATGAGCATATTTGATGATTTCAGCCGCTTTTTAGAGACTCGCTTAGATGAGTTTTTGAAAGCCCATCCCCATTTGGAAATGATGGCCCTGGAGGAACAACTGCGGGGTCAAGAAGAGGATGCGATCGCAACCTTAACCACCCTCAAGCAGCGTGAAACCGAGCTAGAAACAGCCGTGCTGGAAACAGCCAAGGACATTAAGCGTTGGCACGAACGCATTGCCAAGGCTGAAGCCGCCAACCGTCTAGATTTGGTCAAACCAGCCCAGGAGCGCGAAGCCACCCTACTACGCCAGGGAAATCATCTGTGGGGACAGATGAAAAGTGTAAAAGCACGGCTCACCCAAACCAAAACCCTACAGCAACAGATCCACACCAAACGTCAGGAACTCAAAGCCAAAATGGCGGCCGCTGCGGCCCAAACAGCCCAGCCCCCACCCAAAGATTCCAGCACCACTGGATGGAACCGCAGTCCGTTTCCATCAAAGCCTTTAGACCCCCTAGAAGAAAGCTTCCAGCGTTGGGAAACCGAAGCTGAACTAGAGGATCTCAAACGACAGATGGGTAAGTAGGCAAGATTTACGACAGCGACCGCAGCGCCTCAACGGTTTCGACAACCGCTTTGCCCACCTGCTGAATGTCTGGGGCGGTGGTAAATCGACCCAAGCCAAACCGTAGGGACGCATAGGCCAGACGGTCACTGCGGCCAAGCGCCTTAAGCACGTGGGATGGGGCCGTACTCGCAGAACTACAGGCCGAACCGGAAGAGAGGGCCACCGTAGGCCGCAGCCCTAGCAGCAGGCTTTGACCATCCACACCGCCAAAGCTAACGTTGAGGTTTCCCGGTAGACGTTGACTGGGGTGACCATTGAGGTGAATGTCAGGCAGCTGGCTCAGGTGGTGGTAGAGTTGCGATCGCAGCCCTACCAAACGCTCCCGTTCCGACACCATCTCTGCCATCGCTAGCTCAACGGCCTTAGCAAATCCGACAATTTGCGGCGGATATAGGGTGCCAGAACGCATTCCCCGCTCATGCCCCCCGCCATGGAGCTGAGCCGCCAGGTTTACCCGAGGCTGTCGCCGTCGCACATACAAGGCACCAACCCCCTTAGGGCCATAGACTTTATGGGCCGTCATCGACATCAGATGAATATTCATGGCCTGGACATCCAAAGGCACCTTACCAATGGCCTGGGCCGCATCGGTATGAAACAGAATGTCGTTGTCTTGACACAGGGCACCAATCTCTTTTAATGGCTGCAACACTCCAATTTCATTATTAGCCGCCATGACTGAAACCAGAATAGTCTCAGGTCGGATAGCTTTTTCAAGTATCGACAACTCCACCAGCCCATCACCATTAACAGGCAAATAGGTAACCTCAAACCCCAAGGACTCTAGATAACGACAGGGATCTAAGACAGCGCTGTGTTCTGTTTGCACCGTAATGATGTGTTTACCATAATTAAAATAGGCCTCGGCTACACCTTTGAGTGCCAAGTTGTTAGCCTCAGTTGCACCGCTCGTCAAAACAATCTCTTCGGGCTGAGATTTTATAGACTGGGCAATGGTTTCACGACTTTTTTTAACCGCAGCTTCAGCACTCCAGCCATAGCTATGCAGGCTGCTAGGGTTACCAAAATGCTCAGTAAAAAACGGTAACATGGCATCAACAACACGCTGATCAACAGGTGTTGTTGAATGACAGTCAAGATAAATAGGAGACTTTCCCACGGACCTTATCCCACCGTTTGTTGAATGGGAATAAAGCGATTAAAAACGCCCAGAATTCTGACCCGTACTGCTGGAATTTGAGTGGTGTAGAGGCTAAACACCCCAAAGTTTTGTCGCTGGGTATTATCTTCAATAAAGTTCTTCAGATCCTCTTCGCCCACCAAACTTCCCTGTTCAATGGCCGTTTCACAGATATCCCCTAGGGCTTTACCCAAGTCTCCCAGCCAGCTATCGAGCTCTTTTGCTTGGCAAAACGATGAACGGACTTCGTTCTGTAGGGTTTCTGCGGCAAACGTATTGTAACGATCTTGACTAGGATTAGTTGCTATCAGCACGGCTGCCAATGCGCCTACTCCTGCTATACCTACAAACGCTTTGATTTTCATGGTTCTGCGGTAGTATCCCGATAACTGGACAGCTGCCTTACCGTTCTAGCATAGGCCAAGGGTGAGTCTGATTTGCTGATAGGTTGTACAGCTTGTGAGTTAAGCATAAGAATTAAACAGGCTCACCCATCCAAGTCTAGTTTTGATCACCTGACAGACGCTATATGGTTTTGCCAGCGTTGTTGTTCCCCAGTATGAATTTATCTGGTAAACATGGGCACATCCCACAGATCGATCCCGACCCCAATCAGCAACGGCTTTTGCCTGCTCTATGGAGCAAAGACATTTGGTGACACGCTAGTCATGTTCTCAACAAGCCAGCTACTAAAGCAGAATGTTAGAGAACGGTTATTCAAAATAACAAGACATTTAAAGCGGGTGGGGGGAATCGAACCCCCATCATTAGCTTGGAAGGCTAGGGTTTTACCACTAAACTACACCCGCAGCGTCGAACTTACGTCCAGCTTTGCTAAGTTAGCACAGTTTCCCACAGAACTGCTCAATCAAATTACAACCTATTCAGCCCAGCTAAACTCTAAGCTCAGCGTTACCGCTGATACGGCATTCTTTTCAGCCAGGGACACATCAGGGATGACATACTCCGCAGGCGTAAATTGTATGGCAGCAGAATTATCGTTGACAGCAGCGATAAATAAACAATCGGCTTTTTCTACGGTTACATCATCGGGTTTGAGACCATCGGTATAGGCCGTTAATACATACCCGGCTTCATCAACCCTCACCGTTAAATCAATTCGAGCTGTACTTTCAGATAAAGACCCAGGACAATTAGGATCGCTCGGCATCGCCACTGTGATCGGGGGCTGAAACAACCCCTTGGGCTCCGTCCTATCAGGCTGAGAAACCGGGGTTACAGCCAAAATAGTCACCTGTGTCGGTCCACTATCTGCGCCTTGAGCATTGCCCCCCGCTGGCTCATCAGATGGCGGCTTGCCCGTATCGGCAGCGGGCAGCGGGTCCGCAGAAGTCGGCTCTTGAGGGGTGTCGCTCACAGGCTTTGGTTTAGGGGGGGAGGGGGCAGACGTCTCAGGCTGTGGCACCTTTAATTGAGCAGGCACTTCTTGCTGAGTAGGTGGCTGTTGCGTAGACGCAACCGGGGTATTTTGTCCGCTAGGCTGTGTTGCGGGTACCTGAGGCGCTACCTGGGGAAAATTGTCAGACGCAGCCACCGGAACGACATCATCTCCGACTAAGGTGACAGGAATATTAACGGAGCTATCACCCGGATTCTCTACGGGCAAAATCTGAGGTAGCCCCATGCTCCAAACCCCGGCATGCAGAAGGATAGAAGCTCCTGCTAAAACAGACCAGGGTGGCGTGGGTAGTTTTGTGATGTTTGGACCCGCCATAGACACTCCCGCTGTAGCCCATGCGCACTGATGCACACCATAGATAGGTTACTTTACCTAGTTTAAGAGGCCATACAACCTTATTTAGTCATCGATAGAGCACTTTAGCGATTGGAAACAAGCCCCAGAATGCAAATAGCAAAGGGCACCTGTATAAGGTGCCCTTTGCGTCAGAGGTTCAATAGCGATTCAATAGCGGTTCAACAATTGACACCTATGCAGCCGTAGGGAGCTGCTCTTCGTTTTCTTGCTCAGGAAAACCATGATCCATGGGGGCAAGACCAGACCCTAGCAGGGCTTTCAGTTTTGGAATCTTGGCGCTGTTATAGACCCGAAACTCGCTATGGACCGTGGCACTGGCTAAACGAACAGCCTGGTTGATGACCAGCGACCCTTGGGGGTCAGACTCTGAACGATGGAATGTACCAGGTGGAATTCGCAGGATACGAGAATTGTGGTTGAGGCGAACCCGATGAAAGGGATGGTCCCAATTAAAGTTAACTAAATAGAATGTACGTCCCCCAGACAGGGCCAATAGATTATCTTCTTGACGAGGGTGTAAGTAAAATTGCCAATCACCGGTTTTAGCACTGTGGGGACTAATGGCGGGTCCCTGGTGGAAAACTAAATCTCGGGCATTGGAGTCAGGAACTGTAATATCAAAAAATTGGACGCTAGGAGTATCTCTAAATTTTTCGAATGGATATAGTTCAAACATAGGAGTTAAGGTGCTGCTCAACCGTGCCGATGGCCTTAACTTAGCTATCCCTATTTGAAGAATCAAATCGCCCAGCGGCGTGTATCTATGCGCTAACCGAATAGTTTCTATTGATGAACATTTCCCAGCTTAAGGTGCTTGTGACCATTGGCGAGTGCGGCAGTTTTTCAGATGCAGCCCTGAAATTAGACATGTCGCAGTCGGCGGTGAGTCGTGCGATCGCATCCCTAGAAAATGAGCTAGCCGTCGCGCTGCTAATACGGGGGCGATTGGGCGCCAAGCTTACCCCCGTTGGGGAACGCGTCGTCAAACACGCCAACAAGATTTTGGACCTAAGAGAGTCAATCGAATACGAAGTTAACCTCGAAAAGTCGCTCTATAACGGCCGTCTGCGCATCGCCTCATTTCGCAGTGCCGCCACCCACCTGCTACCGTCCAAAATTGCCCAGTTTCAGCGGGCCTATCCGCGCGTAGAGGTCAGCCTAGATGAATTTGATCCGGCCGGAGTAGAACATGCTCTGCGCAGCGGTGAGGCCGATTTGGGTCTATTGCCCCTACCCCGCTCCGAAGACTTTACGACTTGGGAAATTATCCGAGATGAATATGTGGTGCTTCTACCTAAAGCCCAGAATCCGAGCATTCAGCCCATCACCTGGCATGAGCTATCTACCCGCTCATTTATTTTGCTGAACTATGCCGAATGCACCACAGCCGTCAGGGAACATTGGTCACGGTGGCAGCAGCCACTAAATGTGGCCTATAACGTCAAAGAAGATTCCACCATTGTGAGTATGGTGGCCCAAGGATTGGGGGCAGCCATCTTGCCTCGTTTAGCCGCCATGCCCATCCCCGATACGGTGGAGAGCCGATCGCTGCCCGTCCCCCTAGAACGGGTCATTGGTGTCGCTATATTGGCGAATGTAGCACCCTCACCCGCTGTCACCAGGTTTTTAGAAGTTATCAAAGACGACTAAACATCAACAGGAGAGAACCACACTATGGATGATTTCTGTGAATGGTTGAACGACTTGATGAATGTTTGGAATGACGTGGATACTTGGGCAAATATAAACCGCCCACTAAAAATAGAGCCGCTACTTTTTGGCGGATTTTGCGTAAGTCTGATATCCCGTATTCTTATCCCCGGTCCCTTAGGATGGGTGCCGTTATTCATCTGCATAGCACTGGTTTGGAGACTCAGCCCGACAGATGACAACTAACCCAATATCCATGCACGACCTTCACTACGTCAGTGCAATTAAATCAAAGCCAGAATAGGCATAATCACACAATGTCATAGAATCCAGACATTATGACCCTAATAATTCTCAATTCACAGGGAATTTCTAAAAACTGTTGTGTATTATACGGTTAGTGATAATAAGTTGTTGCTTCTGATACCGTATTAAGGATTTTTGGCATTATGGCTCAGCTAACCGTCAACGAAGTGCTCTCCAAAGTTAGCCATCAGCAGTCGTTACGCAAAGCTGAACTGAGCCGCATCGACCTGGGCGGAGCCGCCCTTGATCGAGGCAATTTTACCCAGGCCTATCTGCGTCAGGCAAATCTGACCGGAGCGTCCTGCGAAGGAACTGATTTTTCTAAGGCCACGTTGGTGCTGGCAGTACTGTCAGGCGCGTGCTTTGACAAGGCCCGCTTAGATGCGGCCGAACTCACCCGAGCCCGTCTAGAACGTGGCATCTTTCGAGAACTATATGCCCCTAAGGCAAAGTTCCATGGCGCTAATCTAACCGAAGCTGACCTGTCATTTGCCACCCTCACCCAGGCTGATTTATCCAACGCCGTTGGCCACGGGACTAACTTTAAGTGGGCCAACCTGGTCAAAGCCAAGCTAATCGATACCGACTTTAGTGAGGCCATATTTGAGGGAGCAAACCTCACCCGCAGTCGTTGGCATCGTTCTACATTACGCGGTGCGTCTTTTCAGCAAGCAGACTTAGAATCGGCACTGTTAGAAAAGGCAAATCTAAACGGAGCCAACCTGACCCAGGCTAACTTACTCAATGCCGAACTGGAGTCCGCCCAGCTAGATGGAGCGGTGTTAATTCAGGCCCAGGCTGATTGGGCAACGCTAAACAAAGCCAGCTTGATCAATGCCGATTGGGCTAATGCATCCATGATGGGTGTACAGCTAGAGGCCGCTAACCTGGCTGGGGCTAACCTGGCTGGGGCAAATTTACAGCAGGCCAATCTAGAAAACGCTAACCTCACCGCCGTTGACTTTACTGCGGCTCAGGTGGCTGGAGCCCTGTTTACCGATGTGCAGGGGTTGACTGAGGCTCAGGTAATGTGGCTGCGGGACAATGGAGCCCTAAACCTGCCAGGATAGGCAAGCCTTCACCAGGGTAAAGATTTTGCCCGGTTGCGACGCAGTAAGGAGGCAACAGTAGTGCCGTCTATATCTGGTCAGGACGATGGACATTGACGTTAACCAACGGTCATGGCGTATGTCTAAAGAAGGCAGACCTACAGAACGCTGATTTGCGGGGTGCAGATTTAACGAGTGCAAATCTATCGGGGGCGGATTTGACCCAGGCCAATTTGAAGGGGGCAGGTTTAAGCAATGCGGACCTGACTAACGCCATCGGTATGACTGAGCCCAAAGACATCGCTATTCCTTGGGTAGCCGACATCGCTGCCCAGGGAACTTAGAACGGCTAAAAATTAGCAACGGCTAAAAGTCAGGCTTCTCAACCAGGCAGAAAAACGTTAAGGCAGCTGTACAGGCTAACGTTGCAGCAGCAGACGCATCACACCCGAGGGATTGCATCGGAAAATAGAGGCAAATGGCCAGCACTCCCGATAAGCCGATGGGGTCGGTCAGAAAATCGAACACCCCTTGGGCAGCTTCTAAAAACTCTAATAGTCTGAGGAATCGGT
>ERZ1740067.208-NODE-208-length-49116-cov-18.662196_pt1 | contig 49116 bp, 33 predicted proteins | sample MGYA00581736_ERZ1740067 | MGnify/ENA primary metagenome ERZ1740067 (study PRJEB43018, sample SAMN04849236) | marine metagenome | isolation source: floating plastic debris | place: Pacific Ocean | collected 2008-08-27 | study: EMG produced TPA metagenomics... | reverse complement strand
AGGGCTAAGAGGAAGATACAGGAAGCCTTTTAGCCTTCTTGTCACCCCGTCAGCAATTTAGGTCAAACAATTTAGGGTCAAACAATTTAGGGTCAAACAAGCGTTGCATCCACACTATGGGCTTTCGCCAACGACAACCCTCAGCGCTTATTAACTGCCACGGTCTTAATGGGGAGCATCATGGGCCAAAAGCCTTCTTGGTTTTTTGTGTCCTAATTTTTCTCCCCCAGTTGGTTTATTGAAAAGTTTTTCGTCTTTATTCAACTTCCACACATTTACCGGCGTTTCCTTAACCTTAGGCTAACCTTATACCCAAATATAGCTTTGTTGATCGCTTAATAATTCTGAAAGGAGCTTAGTTATGGGCAACAAACTGGGTCGTCGTTACCGTTCTGGTGCATTTTCTAAAGCGTTGATTTTGGGGGCGATCGCCGCTTCCTTAGGAGCCACCGCCTGTAGCAGAATGGACAGCCGCGAGCCAGACGCTGAGCAGCTCGTAACCGTTGACGGCTCCAGTACGGTCTTTTTGGTGACCGAAGCAGTGGCGGAAGACTTTCAGATAGCCAATCGCGACATCCACGTTACCGTCGGGGTGTCCGGCAGCGGTGGAGGTTTTCGGCTGCTCTGTGGCGGTGAAATTGATATTTCTGGCTCTTCGCGCCCTATTAAAAACTCGGAGCAGGATCTGTGTAAGGGGAACGATATTAAGCCCATTGAGCTGGCGATCGCCTATGACGCGGTAACTTTTGCCATCAATAAAGAAAACACCTGGGCAACGGAAATGACCACGGCGGAGCTAACGAAACTTTGGGAAGCCGAGGCGGAGGACACTGTCACGAAGTGGAGTGATATTCGCCCTGGGTGGCCCGACAAGGAAATTCACTTTTTCACCACCGGCACTGACTCGGGCACCTATGACTACATCAAGTCCACGTTGCTGGATGGGAAAGAAGGGCGCTCCGATGTAACCTCCAGCGAAGATGACAACGTGTTGGTATTGGGCATCGCTCGCGATAAGTACGCCATCGGATTCTTTGGCTTTGCCTATTACCAGGAAAATCAGGACAAGTTAACGGCGATCGCCATTGACGACGGCGATGATGCCAACGGTAAAGGAGCGATCGCGCCCTCTTCCCAGACCGTGAATAACTTTACCTATGCACCGTTTTCTCGTCCTATTTTTATTAACGTTAATGCCCAGGCAGCCCAAAGTAATATGGCGGTTAAGGCGTTCGTTAACTATTACTTAAATAACGTCGGACGACTGGCAGAAGAAGTGGGCTATATTGCCCTGCCAATGGAAGATTATCAACAGGAAAAAGATCGCTTCAACAGGCTAAGCATGGAGGCAAGTCAATCTCGATAGTTTTTGCAATCTCTGCAAAGTCAACTTGTTTTTGTTGAATAGCCGTAACAGATTCACTATTTCTCAAATCTTCAACTAGTGGCTTCTCCTCTATTTCTTGCTGGTTAAGTTCGACCAGCAAGAAATTAATTTTTTTTAGGGTAAAGCTTAACCTTCTCTGGATGTTGCTATCGATCAAAGCCTGAATAATAAAGTCGTATTTCTCTGATATTGAACTAATTTATCAATGCCCATGGGGTTGATCAGAGGAGCAGAAATGTGATCGCGTAGTCGCGGAGATAAAGATCAATGTTTTTCAGCAAGATTTGTCGTCGTCATGCAGCCCTGCTGTGTGCAGCGGCAGTGGGCGGTAGCATTTTAGCTAGTTCACCCCAGGCGGCATCCCAGAGCCGTTTCCTTGTTAAGGTCGACGGTTCCAGCACCGTATTCCCCATAACTGAGGCAGTGGCTGAGGAGTTCCAGAAGGAAAATAGCAATATCCGCGTCGCTGTAGGCGTATCCGGTACCGGCGGCGGTTTCAAGAAGTTCTGCGCAGGCGAAACCCATATTTCCGGTGCTTCTCGCCCCATTAAGCAAAAGGAGAAGGATCTGTGCAAAGCCAACAATCCTGAAATCAACTACGTTGAGTTGCCCGTTGCTTTCGACGCGATCACCGTCGTGATCAACAAGGAAAACGACTGGGCGCAGAACATGACCACCGACGACCTCAAGAAAATGTGGGAGGCGGCAGCTGAAGGCAAGGTTATGAAGTGGAGCGATGTGCGCTCTGACTGGCCCGATGAAGAGCTACGCCTTTATGGTCCCGGTACTGATTCTGGAACCTATGACTACTTCAAAGAGGCCATCCTGAAGAAGGAAGACACCCGTGGTGATTACACCGCCAGCGAAGACGATAACGTATTGGTGCTGGGCGTATCCCGCAACAAGAACGCTTTGGGCTTCTTTGGCTTGGCCTACTACGAAGAGAACAAGACCAAAATTAGTGCTGTTTCCATCGACGATGGTGACGATTCTAACGGCAGTGGCTTTATTGCTCCGTCCCCTGCCACGGTTAACAACAACACCTACTCTCCCCTGTCTCGCCCCATCTTTATCTATGTCAACACCGACATGGCTAAGGCAGAGCGTTCGGCAGCGCAGTTTGTGCAGTATTACCTAAATAACGCTGCCAAGCTGTCCGCCGAGGTAGGTTATGTGTCCCTGCCTGAGCAAGATTACAACGCTGCTAAGCGCACCTTCCGTCGCGCCATGCGCTAAAGGTTAGCTAATTTAGCCTCGATTTCACTTGTTGTGTGGAGTCGGGGCAATCGCGATTAATGGCTTCAAAACCTGGCGTCGAAACTCAAACATTAAAAAAACTCAGGCACTAATCAGAAAGCTAATCGCAGGATTATCGCAAGGTTTACTACACAGCGGATCACGGCACTGGCTACAGTGCGGGGCGAAATATTGGGCAAACGGCATTGGCAATCCAACAACCGTTTGCTGGGGCTGCTGCAAATTAGGTTACTTGAGACGCTGGCGGAAGAGACGGTATGGGAAATCGGTTAAAAAATTTTGGGCGGTGGTTACGAGAAGGGCTTACTCACCCCGTTACTGCCGCTGTGGCGATCGCTACCTTTGCCCATGGGTTAGTGCTAGCTATTCCCGTTCCGGAAACGAAAGAATCCAAGCCCGAACCCACCCCAAAAGAAACCATTAAGATCACATCTTTGGTTGCTACGGCTCCTCCTCCTAAGTCGAAGCCCAAGCTGAAAGAAGAGCAAAAGCCCAAGCCGAAAGAAGAGCAAAAGCCCAAGCTAGAGAAAAAAAAGAGTGACAAGTTGCAGGCGAAAAAGGCACCCACACCCACCCCTGCGCCAGTTCCTTCACCAGCCCCATCTCCCAGTCCCTCACCAACGCCAAGCCCACAAGCCAGCCCCACGCCAGAGCCCACCCCATCTCCGTCAGGTCTAGGTGAGGGCGGTGACGGTAATGGTGGGGATGGCGGCGGCAACGGGCTTATTTCGGTATTGAGGGAACAGATTTTAGCGCGATTGCTGAAAGGCTCTAACGACCCGACAGCAACGGAAGCCTACATGGACTCAGTGCCTGGAGAGTTGATTAAGGATGACCAACGACCGTTCTTTGTGACGGGCGAAGGAGCTGATAGTCAGCTTGTGGATTTGGCGGCGGATTCTTTAGCCATTCAGCAAATCCGGGTGGATGACGCTTATTACGATTACGTCCTACCTATTCTTACGGAAGACTTGGGCTATCTCGTAGAACCTCAGGATCCGGAGTACGGGGGAGCCCGGCTTTATTTTGCCGACAGTGAGGGGGACAATCCGCCTTTTTACTTCAGCATGGTGAAGCTGGGAAGTGGAACATTTTTGGTGATATGGAATGACGATCCACGGGAAACGGAAGGGTAAGATTTGATATGTACTTATTCTCTTGAGTTTTTAGTCCTTGTTATTTCGGAAACTGACTAAGGTTGCGAAAAAATCAGGCAAGTTTTCTTGATATATCTACTGTGTTACCCAGTGCGTCAATGGCAGTCAGATTTAAATTGGTACGAGCTTTACCAGGCAGAGGATTCATAGGATAGGCGGCAATGTCACGAGTAATTGATTGGCTATACCAAGGCGGACCGGTGATGTGGCCGCTGTTGGGCTTGTCCTTGGCGACGGCCACCATTGGACTGGAGCGAATGGTGTTTTGGCTGCGGTTTCTGGCCCAGGAAGAGCGTATTGTTCACGATGTGTTGGCGGCGGCTCGCTATAGCTTGTTGGACGCGGCAGAGCAGGCTACAGCGTTTCGCCATTTGCCCATTGGTCGCTTTTTGGTGGCGCCCCTAAAGTTGCGATCGCCCTCCCCAGAAACGTTCCGATTGGCCCTGGAAACGGCGGGGGAACGGGAATTTGTGGGCATGCGGAAGGGCGATCGCGTCCTCGAGACTATTATTGCGGTGGCTCCACTGTTGGGACTGCTGGGAACGGTGACGGGTTTGATTGCGACGTTTACCAACTTGGACATTGGCGGTGGCGCAACGGCTGAATCCGCCAGTGCTGCCGCTGCGGGTATTGGTGAGGCGCTGTTGACCACTGCATTTGGGATGATTGTGGCCATTTTTGCCCTGATTGTATTTCGAGCAATGACAATCCTTCAGGGGCAGCAGTTGGACTACTTCACCGAAGTGGGCAGCCGGCTGGAGTTGATTTATCGACAGTTTTGGTACGAGCCGGCTCAGGAAGGGGGAAATGGATCGACGGCGATCGCCCCAGACCGCGCCCCGGATACCTACGACACCCCCGTTCCCCATCCAGAGCTTAGGTAGGTGCCCAAATAAAAGCCTAAATTAAGTGCCTAAATTAAGCACCTAAATCAGTAGGCACTGAGTCATCTAGTCATTTTAAGGAGGGCGCCCAAATCACACGTTCAGCGTCCTTAAGGCGCTAAAGCCCACTATTTCTCCAATCCCCAATCCCCGTGCGTTTTAAACAAAGTCGTCAGTCTGAAATTCCTGAAGTCAATGTGCTGCCCATGCTGAATTTGCTGATGGGGGTGTTGGCATTTTTTGTGGTGATTTCCCTGTCCCTTAGCGGTTCTCAAATTGCCGGGGTACGGTTACCCAGCAGTGAGGGTGAGGATGGAGGCAATAGCGTATTTGACGAAAGCTCCAGCAAAATCCGCCCCCTGTCGGTGGGTCTGTCGGAAACGGGAGAAATTTTCGTGGAGGGGGAGCCCGTTGAACTGGCGGCGCTGGCTCCAGCTATTAGTCAATATTTTCAGGAAAACCCTGACGGTAGCGTTATTCTCCAGGCAGATAAGGAGATGAAATTTGAGGAAGTCAAAAAGATTTTGGTCACATTGAAAGATGTGGGAAGTGATCGCATCGGGCTGGCCTTCGAGCCTTAGGCTTACGGAGCAAGTCCTTAAATCGACGAAGCTAATCAGCAATAACGTAGAGCACTGATATAGAGCGCTTGCAAAAAATCGTGCCAGCAACTGGGGAACGGGCAACATGAAACGGGCAAAACTACAAAAGCGATCGCCAGAGGTAAACCTGGTGCCGATGATTGATGTGTTGATGACGATTTTGATTTTTTTCGTCATCCTCACCATGGTGATGGGGAACCAAAAGAAAATTGACGTTGCCCTGCCTCAGGATCCCTCGTCATCCCCAGCACCATCAGTGGATCCCACAAAACAGCCCCCCAGTCCGCTGGTGGTGGTGGTTAACCCAGAAGGGCAACTAACAGTGAAAGGGCAGGTTGTCGCCGACGAAATAATATTGGCATCCGCCAAGGAGCAACTGTCCAAACACCCCGACGCGTTGGTGATTCTTACGGGCGACGCTGCCGCGCCCTACGCCAAAATCCTTAGCACCATGCAGTTGCTCCAAACTTTCGATGAGAAGCGCATCGTGTTGGCTCTGGAGAAATCCCCCACTCCAGCAACGGAATCCAGCGATGCCGAAAACTAATTAAGCGTGCAACTAGGGAGAAGTCTTGGGGTTAGGGCGTGTCATCAATTAAGTGCCAGAAGCCTCACACAGTGAGGAGTTCACGCCCTTTCAAAGCAACGCATACTGAGGGCTGAGCCCCTTTTAGTTACTGTCTTTGGGATCTATGGTTGACTCTTGAATTAATAGAACAGTCAGCGATCCTAAGGGTCACCGTTCGCGAAGTGTGGGTAAAACCAACAGTTCAGATTCAGCTTCATTATGGGGCTAAAACTGTCCTGTTTTTGTCGAACTGATCGCAAAATGACAGCCCCTAAGCTGAAGCGATCGCCTCTTTTAAAGGCTTCCAACGGAGGGCGCGATCGCCACCCATTTCCACAATTACTTTGACCCGCGGCTCAATTTCCGGCAGCTTAACGAGATACTCCACTTCCTGGCGAGACAGCATAAAGCCCTCCAGAATCCACAGCACCAAACCCTTACTATCGTCCGGCAGCGTATCGAGCTGGGTTTGAACGATGGGCGGCACAAAATAACGTCGAATAGCCCGTTTGCCCAAGTGGGGCGGACGAACGCCATGGTTATCCATCAAAAACGAAGCCGGGTCTCCTAAGCCTCGCGCCGTCATGGGCAACGCCGCATATCCCGCCGCCCGCAGCCGTCGAATGTAGCGCCCTTCATAGCCCCCTTCCAATGGCACGTAAAACGCCAGCGCCCCTTCGCGCTCAATATCCTTTCGCAGCTTTCCGCCATTGGCGAGCAGGGCAAAAACGGTGTCTTGTAAAACTCCGATCATGGGTTGGGCGTCTCGTCTAGGACCAGGTAATTGTACGGACTCGATATATTGTTACATTCCGTTGTCCCAAAGTTGAAGCCTCATAAGTAATACGCTTAGAAATCTTCCGAAAAACCTATTTCTCATTTCAAAAGACTATGCCCATGGCTGTGAAACAGCATGGGCATCAAAGGAAGCATCAGCGCTTACTCAAACAAAGGAGTGGGCGATCGCCGTCATCAAAAACGACACCGCTAGGTCACCCTAGAATTGGCGCAGGAAGCGCAAGTCGCTGTTGTACAGGCGACGAATATCATCCATTTGGTGCAGCACCATAGCGAAGCGCTCCACTCCAAATCCCGCCGCAAAGCCCGTGTAAATTTCCGGGTCGTAGCCCACCGCTTTAAGCACGTTGGGATCCACCATGCCGCAGCCCAGCACCTCTAGCCAACGCCCTTTCCAGCGTACATCCACTTCCGCTGACGGTTCGGTGAAAGGAAAATAGCTGGCGCGGAACCGCACTTCCACATCGCCAAACATCTGAAATAGAAATTCCTCGATGGTACCTTTCAGGTCGGTAAAAGTTAGCCCCTCGTCCACCGCCAAAATTTCAATTTGATGGAACACCGCCGAGTGGGTGGCATCCACGGTGTCGCGACGATAAACCCGCCCTGGGGCAGCAATGCGAATGGGCGGTTCATTGTCTTCCATGTAGCGAATTTGCATCGCCGACGTGTGGGTGCGCAGGAGGTTGCCGTCGGGAAGGTAAAACGTATCCGCCATATCCCGCGCTGGGTGATCAGCGGGAGTATTTAGAGCCTCAAAGTTGTAATAGTCCGTTTCCATTTCGGTGCCGCTAGCCACCGTGTAACCAAGACCGACAAAAATATCCAGGGCCTTATCAATAGTGCTGTTGAGGGGATGCTTATGACCTTGGGGGCGATAAGTGCCGGGCATGGTCACATCTAAGGTTTCCGCCTCTAGCTGTGCTTGAATTTTTGCCGCTTGCAGGGCTTCTCGCTGCTGATCCAGGCTCCCTTGCACGGCTTTTTTGACTTCGTTGGCGATCGCCCCCAGCTTCGGCCGATCGGCGGGGTCCAGCTTGCCCATGCCACCGAGCACTTTGGAAATTTTGCCCTTTTTACCTAAAAAATTCACCCGAATTTCGTCGAGGGCATCAAGGGTTTCTACCGTGGCGATCGCCCCTTGGGCTTCCACTTGGAGGGATTGCAATTGGGACTCAAGGTCGGATACCGGCACAACCATGGACAAAATTAAGCGTAGAAATCGTTAAAGAATTGAACACACGTCAGACTTCAATAGTTTAGGGCATCATTGTGTGTGTCCCGCTGATTATGCCGATATTCTGTGAGCATCGCGATCGTGCCTGAGTCTTCCCCCTCCCCCTCGCCAACTTTAATTTTGGTGGACGGCCATTCCCTCGCCTTCCGCTCTTACTACGCCTTTGCCAACAGCCGCGAAGGGGGGCTACGTACCTCCACGGGTATTCCCACCAGCGTATGTTTCGGATTTACCAAGGCGTTGCTGGACACCATTACCGCGGAAAAGCCCGACTATTTAGCTGTCGCTTTTGATACCCGTCAGCCCACCTTTCGCCACGAAGCTGACAAAACCTATAAAGACGGGCGGCCGGAAACCCCAGAGGATTTTATTGAGGATATTCAGAATTTACAGGAGCTGTTAGCAGGCTTTAATTTCCCGGTTATTAAAGCCCCTGGCTACGAGGCAGACGATGTTTTGGGTACCCTGGCGAGTCGGGCGGCAGCGCAGGGGTTTCAGGTGAAAATCCTTAGTGGCGATCGCGACTTATTCCAGCTAATTAACGACGATCAAGGGGTTTCCGTGCTGTATTTGGGCGGTCGAGATATGCGGTCATCCCGGTATAAATCCTATCAAAGTGCTGAGGTGGTTGATCGGTGGGGAGTACGTCCCGACCAGGTAATTGACTTTAAAGCCCTCTGCGGAGACAAGTCAGATAATATACCTGGAGTTAAAGGCATTGGGGAGAAAACCGCCGCCAAGTTGCTCCAGGACCATAAAACCCTGGACGGAATTTACGAGGCGCTGGACCAGCTAAAGCCCGCTGCTCGTAAAAAACTGGAGGGCGATCGCGAGGCAGCTTACCATTCTCAGTTTTTGGCAAAAATTGTAGTGGACGCCCCCGTTGAGGTGGAGCTGGACCACTGTAAATTAGATGGCTTTGACCGGGATGCCGTATCGCCACTGCTGACCAAGCTAGAGTTTCAACGCTTTTTGCGAGATATCGAAAAATTGCAGGGACAGCTTGGGGGAACCCCCATTGAGCCGCCACCGAAAACCACCACCGGCGACCCCGGTCAAATGTCTTTTTTTGCCCCCACAGAAACCGAGGACACTACCCCCGCCCAGCCTAAGCTCAACCTTTCTACGGACATTGGCGTTGACATAATTGATACATCAGAGGCGTTGGCGGAACTGGTGGAGCAGTTAAAGGTGTGTGAGGGGGCGGTATCTTGGGATACGGAGACCACTGGGTTGGACCCGTTTCAAGTGGATTTGGTGGGGCTTGGCTGTTGTTTTGAGCTGCCCAGCTCTGTGGACGAAGGAGGCGAACCCATTATTTGCACGGCTTATATTCCGGTGGGGCACGCTGAGGGAAAACAACTTCCAAAAGAAGAAGTATTGGAAGCCCTACGGCCAATTTTAGAGGCGGGTGATCGCCCCAAAATTTTCCAAAACGCCAAATTTGATCGCAATATTTTGCGAGCTCAAGGGATTGCCTTAGACGGCATCGCTTTCGACACAATGCTCGCTAGCTATGTATTAAATCCTGACCGAAGTCACAATTTAACGGACCTATCTTTTCGGTATTTAGGCTATACCCCTGAAAGTTACAAAGACCTGGTGCCTAAAGGAAAAACCATTGCCGATGTGCCGATAGCAGCAGTGAGCCATTACTGCGGCATGGATGTTTACGGCGCTTTTCATTTAACGCCATTATTAAAAGCAGAACTGGTCAATTTTCCTGAGCTTGAAAAACTCTATCAAGAGGTGGAGTTGCCCACAGAGCCGATTTTGGCAGACATGGAATTTGCGGGAATTCGCATTGACATGGGCTATTTAGGTAAGTTCTCCAAACAGCTAGAAATTGACTTGGTTCGCATTGAAAATTCCGCCTACGAAGCGGCCGGAGAAACCTTTAATTTAGGATCTCCCAAACAGCTTAGTGAATTGCTTTTTGAGAAGCTTGGGCTGGATCGGAAAAAGTCTCGGAAAATCAAAACGGGCTATTCCACCGACGCCAGAACCCTTGAAAAACTAAAGGACGATCACCAGGTGGTGGAAAATATTGTTGAGTACCGAACGTTAGCGAAATTAAAGTCCACCTACGTTGACGCCTTGCCCGCGTTGGTAAAAGAGAAAACAGAGCGCGTCCACACGGACTTTAATCAGGCGGTCACTGCCACGGGTCGCCTATCGTCGTCTAATCCCAATTTACAAAATATTCCCATTCGCACCGAGTTTAGTCGTCAAATTCGCCGGGCGTTTGTGCCTAAGGATGGCTGGATTTTAGCGGCGGCAGATTACTCGCAAATTGAGCTCAGAATTCTGACCCATTTAAGTCAGGAACCGGTGTTGATTGACGCTTATCAAAATGGAAAAGATGTACACACGTTAACGACGCAGTTATTACTAGATAAAGAGGATGTTTCCCCTGACGAAAGGCGGCTAGGAAAAATCATTAACTTCGGCGTTATTTACGGCATGGGCGTCGCCAGGTTCGCCCGAGAAGCAAAAGTTTCTAAGATTAAAGCCCGGGAGTTTATTGATCGGTTTAACGAGCGTTATTCCAACGCCTTTGAATACTTACAGCTAGTACAAAAAGAGGCGATCGCCAATGGCTATGTCTCCACCTTATTAGGGCGTCGCCGGTATTTTGAATTTTCAGGATCCACTTTGCGAAAGTTACGAGGAACGCCCCCCGAAGCCATTGATTTAAGACACTTGAAAATTTACGGGCAGGGGGATGCTCAAGCGTTACGCGCTGCCGCCAATGCGCCCATTCAGGGATCCAGCGCCGACATAATTAAGCTGGCGATGATTCGGGTACAGGAGCTACTCAAAGATTACGAAGCGCGACTGTTGCTACAGGTGCATGATGAACTGATTTTTGAAATGCCCTTAGAGGAATGGATTGAGTTAGAAACCAAGATCAAGGACGTTATGGAAACGGTTATCGATATTAGCGTGCCCTTAGAGGTTGAAATCCATGGCGGCAATAACTGGATGGAGGCGAAGTAAGCCGCAATTTACGCGCCGTTATGTGAGTTAACGCATTAAATTCCATGCGCTAGATTGAGAAAAGACTCTACAGCACTCAATCGTGGGGAAAAGACATGGACCGGCTAACACGCGACTACATTTTGGCAGTGGATGCATCCAGCTCAATGTTGATGAAGTTGCCAGATGGGCGATCGCGCTGGAACGCAGTGGCAGAGGCAGCCTTCGGTTTAGCTATTGGCGTCGAAGCACTGGATCCTGATGGCATTGAAGTCTATACCTTCGCCAGCAAGGTCAAGGAATTAAACAATGTGACAGCCCAAATGGTGATGGACCTATTTGAGAAAAACCATCCCTTTGGTTCCACAAATTTGGCGGGGCTGCTTAACGTTGTCTTGCTGCAAAAGTGGAAGCCGGAAGTTCCCACAACGCTCATTGTGGTGACTGATGGACAGCCAGATGATAGAGCTGCTGCTGCCCAGGTTTTGATTGAGGCTACCAAAAAGATGCAGTTTGATGAGCAACTTGCCGTTAGCTTTATTCAGATTGGAAATGATCCAGGAGCAACAAAATTCCTTCAGTTCTTGGATGACGAGCTGGTGGGAATGGGAGCTCGGTTTGACATCGTCGACACGGTACCAGTGGAGTCCTTTGGTGATCGGTCCCTGGAGGATATTTTGCTGTCGGCGATCAATGATTGATCACTGCTGATTAGCCTCAGGATGAGGTTAAGTCTGATCCTTGCAGCAATCTCTGAAGAGCAGAGAATTGTGAAAAGTGGGTGAGCAAAGTTGACCAGAAGTCACACTAGTTAATGCACCGTCAACGTAATATTTCGTAGCTGTCCTCAGGTTTAGAGTGCGTTAGATTAAGTGGAAATACTGAAATAGCACTAACGACAGCGCGCTGATTAAAAGCGCCTTGGGGGAAGCGAATGCGTGACTACATTTTGGCGGTGGATGCGTCTAGCTCTATGTTGATGCGCCTGCCTGATGGGCGATCGCGGTGGACAACAGTCCTTAAGGCAGCGGCGCGGTTAGCGGCAGGGGTGGAAGATTTAGACCCGGACGGCTTGGATGTTTACACCTTTGCTACACGGGTAAAAAAGCTTGGAAATGCCACCGCTCAGGGGATCAGTGATTTATTTGCTAAGCAGGCTCCTTTTGGCTCCACGGATCTAGCTGGACTATTGAACCTGGTGCTACGTCCCTGGCGTCCCGAAAGTCCGGCGACGCTGCTGATTATTACGGATGGAAAGCCCGACGATGAAGAGGCGGCAATTCGGGAGCTGATTATTGCCACTCAGAAAATGAGCACGGAAAACCAGCTATCGGTTAGTTTTGTGCAAATCGGCGACGACCCTGAAGCCACCAAGTTTTTGCACTTTTTGGAAGATGAGCTGGTGCGGCTGGGGGCAAAGTTCGACGTAATCGATATTGTGACGGTGAATTCCTTTGGCGATCGCACCCTAGAAGAGGTGTTGCTAGAGGCGATCGAAAAGGAATGGGCAAAGAATTAAAAAAGAATCAAATCCCCAGGAAATGGGGTTTGCCCTGTAGATCAAATTTATACGCCAATTCCAAAAATCAACTTCAAAAAGCCAACCTCAAAAAAACAACCCAAAAACCAAATGCGACCTGAACTTATTTCTAGTTCAAGTCGCATTTTTTTCAGTCGGTAGATGCTGTTCCCCAATTATTGGGAGACTCTTGAGCGAACACGGTGACGACATACGCCGATTTTTCAATGCCTAGTTTTTAAAGCACTCACCAAAAAATCTTGGGCAAGAAATCGCAAGCCCTTTGGGAGCAATCGCGTTTCTGAGCCCATGTCGTAAACGCCACCAGTTTATCCTAGGCGCACACTTTCAGCTAAACAAAAGTTGATGAAGTTTCAGTCCCACGCTTAGTGATACCTGTCTGTTTCTAAAGTTTGCCGACTAAGTTTTCAACCAAAGACTCTGACGCCTCTTCCACAGCGTCATTCATCAGGGCACCTTCATTGTTGCTGCTCTGGCTGCCGCCCACTCCCCGGAAGGAGCCGCTGCCTTCATTGACTTCAACTTCAGCTTCACCTCGGGCAGATGCAATTACATCGCTAGTTGCGGTGTCAATTACCCGCGCCCGTAGCTGAACCCGAGCAATTTTCTTGTCGGAGCCGACGCGAATGCCAAAGGCACCACCGCCCGTCCGTTGGGTTTCAGCGGTGAACTCGGTAACGGTTCCCACCAAAATGTAGTCCACGCCTAGGGCATTACCGATCGCCACAGCAGAACTTACATCTTCGCCATCCCAGTACCAGCGGCGATCATCGCTCGCTACGGCACTACGATCAGTAACCCGCAGGCGGCCGTCTTCCAATAAATAATCAATGACGCGGGCGCTAATACCAGCCCCAGCGCGACCGTTGCCGTAAGAGCTCCAGTAGCGGTTTGCATCGGCAAAGTAAAAATCGAGGACAGCAATGCGCTTCTTCTCGGCTTTTTCTCGTAGGTTGATGGTTTCAGCCACGTTGGCTCCGGCGATCGCCACGGGAGTTTCGGTGGCAGCCATGGCAGGAAGGGCAACGCCGGCAGCGACTAGGGTGCCCACTAAGCCACGGGCTAGGCGATTTTGAACCAAGGTACGCAAAGTCATCATGCTGTTTGGGGTTTGATGTTTCCAATCAATTTTACGCAATGGTTCTACTAGCCACCAGTGACATTGGGCCAGTGGCTGTGGTGGTTTATGGAGCGTCATAGGGGATTTTGGACAAGTCGCAGCCAACGTGAGCCTATGGGATACCATCCTGGGCAGCGTCGCAAAGGGAAGAGTAGGGGCAAATGGTGCACGTTGACGCTGCGGGAGTGGGGGCAAAGTCACCGTGATAAATCTTCTGAATTAAGGGCTCAGCGCGATCATCAAAAGTGTCCAAGTCCTCTGCGGTGAAAATTTCTAGGTGGGGCGATCGCAAATAGCCCAGCACCCCGGTGGATCTTCCAGTGGCTCGCGCGTAGGCCCACACCTGCCAGCCATCAATGTCCCGGCAAGCGGTGTCCTTCCTCCCGGTTTTGAAATCCAAAATAAAGTCTTTGCCAATCCAGTCGGCGATGCCGTTTAAAGTCAAAGGTCCCACAGTGTGGCTAATGGGAATTTCCGAGGCGGCGGGGAAATCGCGGTAGGGGGAAAACAGGGGATCGGTCCAAAACGTTTCAGCAAATTTCCAAGCCGCTTGATGTCCTATTTCGCTAAGGGCAGGGGCATGGAGTTGCAGCCACTGGGGATCAGAATTTTCCAAGACAGCGGCGATGGGATCGGGGTGGTTATTGTCGTAAAAGCCCTTGTAAAGGCGGCTTTGGTGGGCCAGAAGGGCGTGGGTGACAATGCCCAAGTAGCGGGCAGAGTCCGGCTGATCGTTCTGGGGGAAATTCCCTTCATCATCAGTTGCCACTCCTGGATGCCCCGCCACAACCCGATATTCAAACCAGCGGGGACAGCGGGCATAATCCGCTAGGGACGTCACCGGAATATCGTTAAGTCCAGCGGTGCCTTTGCCCACCAGCAAACGATGGGGCGGCGGCGACGGCGTTGGAAACGTTGGATTAACCGGGTCGGCATTGGTGGCACCGTCCGGATCGCAGGGGTATGGTCGAAAGCCGATGCCCGCATTTTCTGCCGGTTGTTGCAGGGCTTCTAGGGCACTATTTTTCTCCGCAGGGCTATAGCCGCTCAAAATTAACCGGTCCCGCGATCGCGTCAGCCCCACGTAATACAACCGGTGCATTTCCGCCAAATTTCGCTGCTTTTCCAACGCCCGCAGCAGGGTAAGCAGGGCCGGCTGGGCGCTGGGGTCATAGCCAGCGTCCCGATACTCTGACCCTTCGTTATCGTCGCCAAATTTCCACGCCACCCCCAACGCGCGATCGCAGTACACCGCCGCTGCCGCTTTATTACCCGCCCCGTTCAACCCGGGCAAAATCACCACCGGCCACTCCAACCCCTTTGACGCGTGGAGGGTCATTAGCTGCACTGTATTTCCCGCTTCAATGGGAGGCGACTCCACCGGAATCGCCGGTCCCCCAAAGCCACTATTGGCATCGATTAGCCGCTGCACCTGGCGCACCACGGCGAAGGTATCCCCCGTATGCCCGTCCAGCTTATGGAGCAAATCTAAAAATCCCTGCCAGTCTGCCAGCCGGCGATCGCGCTCATTTAAATGGGTCCATGTGGCCGTGTAGCCCGTCAGTTGATCCGCCCGCAACAGCAGCCGCACCGGGGATAGCCTCTGGCGCTCCCGCCGCAGATGGGTCAATGTGGCGATCGCCGGTTCCAGCACTTCCGGCAATTTTTCCGCCGCCGCCAATGCTTCCAACTCTTCCCACCACCGCACCTGGGGACGTTCACCGCCGGGCATATCCGGCTCCATGGGGGGCGTTTTAAATTGCTGGGCCACCTGGAATAAAACGCGATCGCTAATAGCAAAAAAGGGACTGCGCAATAGGGCAACCAAGGCTAAATTATCGCGACGGTCTGCCAGAAATCGCAGCAGGGCAATGCCATCGCGCACCACAATGGACTCCAGCAAATTCCCCGCGCTCCCTAAAAACACGGGAATTTCCAACCCTTCCAACCCCCGAGCATAGCCCCCTAAATCCTTCCAGGTGCGTCCCAAAATCGCAATATCTCGATATTCAATGGGGCGCGTTTTCCCTAACCCTTTATCAAAGATTTTCAGCTTCTGATTGACGAGGTCTTGAATATATTCTGCAAGCTTCTCAATCTCCGTTTGGCATCCCGTATCTTTATTGACTTTCTTGGGTTCGTCCGCTGTGGATTTTGCAGAATTAAATAAATAAAAAGCCTGACAAAATGGACCCTCATGGGGCGATTTTCGAACGCCGTTTAAGTCTTGATGAAGTGTGCCTAGAATCGGCTTAAAAATACGGTTAATTTGTGATGTTAGGGGACCGTGGGTGCGAAAACTTTTCGTCAGACTGACGCGATCGCCCCCAATTGATTCGATGCGGTTTCGCCACTGTTGAAACACCTCAATATCACCGCCGCGAAAGCCATAAATCGCTTGCTTATCGTCCCCCACAATAGTTAGCCAAACCGGTTCTGGGCTAAGACTATTTAGGATCAGGCGATCGCCAACCAGTCGCTCTAAAATCAGCCCCTGGGTGGGGTTAGTGTCCTGAAATTCATCCACTAAAAATCCATGCCAGCGTTCGGCATAATATTCCCGCACCTCCCGCTTTTCCAATGCCCGCAGCGCGTACACTTCTAAATCGCTAAAATCTAAAATTCGCGATCGCTTCTTAGCCACTTCAATACACTGACTAACCCACTTAAATCCCTGATTTAGAAGGGGAAATAAATGCTCCAGTTCATCATCATATTCATTGGGAGACAAGGTTAGAATCCCTTCTTTTTTAATCCCTTTAATCGCCTCGCGAATCGTATTCAGCGCTTCTTTAACTTCAATCCAAAGGGCTTCATCCCACTGCTTTGGCTTCTTGCCTCCCGGCATTCGACCTTCAAGAATCAAATGGATAGCGTCAGCAATTTCTTCAGGGTTATTTCCTGCCTCTAAATCATCCAAACCCTCTGCCACTCTCGCCCGAATTTCTTCCAGTTTTCCTCCCGAAGGATTACAGGCACCAAACACAATTCCCCGGGCGTTTTGCCACGCAGGATCCCCCAGTAAATCCTCTAAGGTTTGCTGTCGTAACTGCTCCAAAACCGGCAGCCAATCTTGGCGCGATCGCCCCAAAGCGTCTTGGGCAGCCAGCGGATCCGCCAACATCACCTCAAAAATTTCCCGCACCTTAGAATAGGGAATTCTCTGGCACAGCTCGGGAACCTGGGATGGCAACCGAGAAAACGCACGATCAAGCTGTTCCTGTTGCCACAGGGCACCCTCCAGCTCATCCATCATTTGAAAATTAGGGGGAATCCCAGCCGCATCAGGATGTTCGCGACAAATACGCCCCGCCAAAGAGTGAAACGTGGAAATGGGAGCCGCCTCTAATTCCGCCAGCTCCTCCGAATCTTGCCCCAAGGTTTTGGCAATTTTTGATCGAATTCGCGATCGCAACTCCGCTGCTGCTTTTCGGGTGAAAGAAACCGCCACCACCTCCAGTGGCGACAGCCCCCGCTCCGTTAAATGAAATAAATACCGCTCCGCCAGCATATGGGTCTTGCCGGTGCCCGCCCCCGCCGTCACCGCCACCGAGCCCAAGGCAAAAGCCGCCGCCGCCTGTTCTTCCGTCAGCCCCGTTTCCGCCGCCAGCCGGGCAATGCGATCGCCCCCAAGTTCAACAGATTTATTGTCACTCAGGGACTTAATCTTAGGCGTCGAAACCATTACGAAGAACCACTCTCTATCGCCAGCTTACTGTGAACTCACTAAGTCCATCACCTGTTGGTGAAACAACTGGTTACGTTCCCGACATTCCGCCAGCGCATTAGGGTGCGCCTGAGCCTCCTCCAGATAGTTTTCCCAGCCTTTTGTGGGGCACTTATAACTTTTGGAAAGCTTTATTTTTATATTTATTTTATTTAGAAACGTTGTTTTAAACGGCTGCCATCGTATTTGGGGAATTGCCCAACTGGCATGGGGGTACAGCCCCACTGGATGTTTTAGGGTCATAAATTTGGAGGTAAAAGGAAACGCCAAAACCTTTCGCCCCAAAAGGGTTCCCCAGTAAGCACCGTGAAATGAACTAGTCAAAATGGTCTTTCCTGATCCCAGGAATTCCAACACTTTATCCATGGACTTTTCTGTGTGGTCCAAGGTGGGAATTCCTGGAATTTTAAGCTGAAATTTTTTGTGGGAATACACCACAAAATCGTGTTTTGTTACGTAATCTTTGTCGAAGGCAGGGTGCATACAGCTGGCACAGGGCACCCAGTATTGATTTTCTAAATCATCTCGTACGCCCACCAAATCCCAGCCTTTAACGTAGTCGTCGTAGGGAAAATCCAGCGCCTGCTGTTTAACGTTATTTCGGTACTCGGCCGGGGTACCCACCAAATTTTTGATGTTGTAGGATTGCTGACCAACTCCCCAGGCGATCGCCCCGCCGCCGGTGGGTTGAGACACTTTTTCAAACGCCGTACGAGCCGCTGTTTGAAACTGGGATGCCAATAATCCGCCGCCGCCAAACACACTATGAACCCTAACGTTTTCAGGCAGCTGCGCCAGATAATCTCGAATTTTTCCTGGACTGTCGGGAGCAGCGGCAAAGTCCCTAAGTTCTTGCAAATCCCATCGCTCAGTTTTTAGTCCAGGAAAATCAAAATACTCAAAAGGCGATGATAGATAGTCTCCTAAATTATTAGGGTCAATAACGTGAAAGTTAATCAGCGTATCCATTCAATCAATGCCTTTTGTATTTATTGCTTAGTCGCCTTTCTTCGGCGCCCCTTTTCCCTTGCCCCTTTCTAGTGGCATCATCGGCTAGTCATGGGCAAGCCAGGTCGCTACTAGTCCTTTAGTCTTCCCTTCGGAACTCTCCGGACTTCCCGCCAGTTTTTTGCAGCAGTTTGATCGATTCAATCACCATCGATTTTTCTAACCCTTTCGCCATGTCGTAAAGGGTTAACGCCGCGATCGCCGCCGCTGTCATCGCCTCCATTTCCACCCCCGTTTCCGCCTTGGTTTTAACGGTAGCTTTCACCTCGTATCCCGTTTCCACCGGACTAATGCCCACATTGATTTTGTGCAGGGGCAGGGGATGGCACAGGGGAACCAAATTCGACGTTTGCTTTGCTGCCATAATTCCCGCCAGTCGCGCCGTACCCAACACATCCCCCTTGGGTAAATTCCCCGCCGCGATCGCCGCCGCCGTTTCCGGCTGCATGGTGACTCGGGATATGGCGATCGCCTCCCGCACCGTTGCCACCTTGGCTGACACGTCCACCATTTGCGCCTGACCTTGGGCGTCCAGATGGGTTAGCGAAGAATCTTCCATAACTTTTCTCGTAGCTTTATTTATATTCGAAGACCCATGCTATACTTCTACAGCGCTGCAAGCGAAAGCGGAAATGCAGACGTGAAAGGGCATGTAGCTCAGTGGACTAGAGCACCTGACTACGGATCAGGGTGTCGGGGGTTCGAATCCCTCCTTGCCCGTTTTTGGTAAATGGTGACCTGGAAAAGGTTTACCTAGAAGACGTATGTGTTGTCTTGAAGTTGGTGGATAAGAGTCATGGATTAGAGCAGTTCCTTTTGAGTAAAGGAGTTCTTCTAATCAGGATTTTGTGGGCTCGAAGACGCCAATTGGGAAATATTGCGTTCCCAATTTTGACCATCGAACAATTGTGGTTTTTCCACCGCAAAGCTGCCGGGGTCTAAGCACCGCACATTCACACTGTAGCTATCAGGGTGCGATCGCGGCACGTAGAAAGATTTCACGCCGCAGTGTTTACAAAAATAATGTTTCGCGGTGCCCGTATTGAACCGATATTCCGTTAGGGCATCCTTTCCCTGGAGCAACTGAAAGCGATCGCCAGGCACAATCCAATGCACGTAGCCCACCTTGTCACAGATGGAGCAGTTGCACTGAATCGTGGATAAAACCTGATTCCCTCGCGCTTCAAACCTTACCCGTCCGCAATGGCATCCTCCACGGTGAATGACCGTTTCCCGAGCGTCGATGCGTTCCATATCCATATCTGTTCCGTGTACAGTGCTTGGGCGAACTTAAGCAACCTAGTCCAAGGGGTAGGAATCAAGGCAAAGTTAAGGCTGAACCCTGATTAAGGCATAAGATTATCCTAGGCAGCGTTTTGATATTGCAATTCAACCCTGCAACTCAGCCCTGCAACCCTTAATAATTCCGTCTGCTTCTCTTCTATGAGCCGTCCCGAGTCTTCTTCGTCCCAGCCGTCGCCCTCTAAGTCGCCACCATCCCCAACCCCCTCACCGTGGCAGTCCTGGCGAGAAAACGGCAAGGTAATCGGGATTGCCCTGGTGCTGTCGTTTTTGGTGCGCACCTTTATTGCGGAACCGCGATATATTCCGTCGGACTCCATGTTTCCCACTTTGCACGTGGGCGATCGCCTGGTGGTGGAAAAGGTATCCCAGTGGGTACGGCCCGTCCACAGCGGCGATATTGTGGTGTTTGAGCCACCGCCACAGCTTCAGGCATTGGGCTACGACAAAAATCAAGCTTTTATTAAGCGTATTGTGGCCACCGAAGGACAGCTGGTGGAGGTGCACGACGGGCGAGTATTCGTGGATGAAACGGCCCTTAATGAGCCTTATATTGCGTCACCGCCCAACTATGCTTTGCCCCGGATCCAGGTGCCAGAGGGCAGAATATTTGTAATGGGAGACAATCGTAACAACAGCAACGATTCCCACGTGTGGGGCTTTTTGCCTACGGATAACATTATTGGACGGGCTTGGCTGCGATTTTGGCCCGGCGATCGCCTAGGGCGATTGATATAACTGGGCAACGGGGATACCTTCCGGGAATATCGTTCAGGGAAGACAGCGCAGGGGAGAAGCAATGACAACAACGCAGGCGATAGGTGACGGCGCTTCGGGGCGATCACTACTGGGCGGCCGGTACCAGGTGTTGCGAGCCCTGGGACGGGGCGGCTTTGGGGAAACGTTTTTAGCCAAAGACCTGCAAATGCCGTCGGCTCGTGAGTGTGTTATCAAGCAGCTTAAGCCCCTCACCAGCGATGCGGCCACTTACAATTTGATTCGTGATCGCTTTGCTCGCGAGGCAGAGGTATTGGAAAAACTGGGGGAGCGATCGCCCCAGATTCCCCGCCTGTACGCCTACTTTACCGAAGGCGGCGAATTTTACCTGGTTCAGGAATGGGTCAACGGCGACACCCTGACCCAGCGCCTTAATCGAGAGGGGCGGTGGTCCCCGACGGCGGTGGATAACCTGCTGCGCCAGCTACTGCCGGTGCTGGAAACGGTCCATAGCTGCGGCATTATTCATCGGGATTTAAAGCCCGACAACATTATCGTGCGCCACCAGGATCAGCGCCCGTTTTTAATTGATTTCGGGGCAGTGAAAGAAACCATGGGCGCCCAAATCAACACCCAGGGCTCTCCCGTTAGCTCCATTGTGGTGGGCACTCCCGGCTTTATGCCCCCAGAGCAAGCGGCAGGACGGCCAGGTTACGCCAGTGATTTATATTCCCTGGGCTGGACGGCAATTTATCTCCTTACCGGCTGCTTTCCCGAAGAATTTCCTGCCGATCCCCACACGGGAGATTTGATTTGGTCCGACACCTTAAAAACCCTGCCGCCTAATTTGCGCGCCTGCCTGGAGGGATCCACCCACAGCTATCCCCGCAGTCGCTTCGGGTCTGCCAACGATATGCTGACCACCTTAATCGGTCGTAGCCCTGCCCCCCAGCCCAATCCGATTCCAGCCTCAGCCCGCCCCATTGCCCCGCCGCCGCTGCCCCCCTCCAGCGCAGCCGCCTATCCGGAAGCTCAAGGCAAATCCCAAGCCAAAACCGTGGCGTTGGGTCGTCCTGCCCCACCCCCCACGGAGGCGATCGCCCCACCCCAAAACCAGCGCCCCAACCAAAACCAAGCTCCGGTTCCCCATCAACGCCCCTCCGACGACGGCGGCAAAGGCGCGGGCAAGTTTGGTCAATGGTCGGGAATTTTAGTGGGCTTTGCCGCAGTGGGTGTCCTGGTGGGCGGCGGCTTAGCCCTATCCCAATGGATTAAAAGCCTGTCTCCCTATGTGGAAGCCCAGGCAGACGGGCGGTTAATTACTCCCGATGCCTATTTTCTGGCTGATGCCGCCTACAAAAGCGAAAACCGTGACCTAGCCCTACAGCGGGTGCAGGAGCTGCGCAGCCGTGGCTTCGACCAAGCGGGCTGGCTGTGGTACCCCGACTATGCCAACCTGGGCGATCGCGAGATTTATCAGGTGTTTGCCGGAGCGTTCAAAAAGCGGGAAGACTGTTTGAATTTGCTCAAGGAATATGGGCGCGATCGCGGTGACGCTTACTGTGGACGGGCCAGCACCAACCCTCAGGTACAGGTGGATCGGGTAATGGCATCGTCAGTGCTGCCCCAGCCGAGCCAGCCTCCAGAAACCACTGACGAGGACACCAGCGACACCGTCCAAGATAGCGACTTTGAAGATAACGGCATTATTGATGTGCCGGAAATTCCCTTTCCCGACTTTAATCTGCCGGAATTTGACCTGAGCAAGATGTTCCAAGATTGGCTACGGGACAATACCATTGGTCGCCTAAGCCCCAGCCCTGCCCCCACCTCTAGCCCCACATCCAGCCCCAGCGCCGCCCCTAATAACGCCACCCAATCCAACGCCTCAGCAGCAGAAGCAGGGCTGCGGCAGTATTACAGCGTTTTAAACCAGGGCAACTTCCGCGAAGGCTGGAACCGCCTAACGCCAGAGTTTCAGCGCAATTTCTCTGAAAATAGTTTTGATAGCTACACCGGATGGTGGACCCAGGTGCAGCGCACAGATGTCAACAGTATTACGGTGCTGGAAAGCAGTGCTGATGCCGCCGTCGTGCGGGCGCAGTTGGTTTATTCCCTGCGAAATGGGCGGCGATCGTCAGAAACCAGCACCTTCCGGCTGGTACGTCAGGGCGATCGCTGGCTGTTTGCCGATGTGGTTCAGTAGGAGCAAGTCACTCCAAGCGCTCAACCATAAAAGAACTCCATCTTGCTTTTCCCGATTGATCACTGAGAAGAAAAAAGTCACTGAGGAGAACAAAGGAACTTAAAACAGCGAGACGGATCAATTTTCGAACCCTTTCTATAGCGTCTACGCATAATCTTCACAAAACCAGCAAATAATCAATTTTGGATCAGTTGCAGGCGCATTTTTTCGGGGACGGTTCCGGAGTTTATTTCAAACTTTAATTATGAAGCCACGTTTCTTGGGTACTCTGTAAGTGAGCCGCAGAGAGAGATTGCGCTAGGGTTCACGCAACAACGAAACTAGGCACTCTCAAGTTCACTGTGTAACTGTCTCTGCGACCCATGCCTCTGGCAAACTCCTCCAACGCTCCGTCCAATTTCAGCACAACAGCGCTCGTTCCCGTTTTCAAACCTTCGGGTTACACACTCACTCTCGAATATGTTTCGGTTGCGGCATCGCTTGTAAGCGGCGCCGCAATTGTTTTAAGTCAACTTAGATCTTTTGCGCGACCCCCAAAAGTCCGAAAAGTAAGTGATTAGGTCTTGAGCAGAGTTGTTAGTGAGGCGTCGGCAAAGTCAACAGGACAACGAAATTTTCCAGGATTCGACTAGGGGATGTGGCTCCGTCAAACATTAAACCCAATAGTAAATGAGAATTGCAGCCTTTAGCCTGTGTGGTTCGAGAGGGCGTGCACTCCCACTGCGTCAAGCTCCTGGCGCCTAACTGAACACACGCCCTCGCGTTCAAAAGCGAAGCCCTGGGCAAGACTGAAGGGGCGTATTCAGCCTCGATCGCGTGACTCAAACTTGCCCTACTTTCTACCCAACTGGCGACAATAGCCCATCTTATTCAGCGCATTTCATTCAGCACATTTCATTCAGCGCATTTTCAACAAACCACTTGAGACTGCAATCAATCAACCCCAAAATCAATTGCCGCAAGCGTTTCACACCCAAATGTGTAGGACGAATACTCTCCACTGCGCATGGTTTCTCCATCGACGGCAGCCCCTATTTCAGGGAGCAATAAAAATCTCAACGAAGCCCAACTACCCCCTCAAAAAAAATGATCGCTGGGGCTTCTTTCAAGGCTTTTCAGACAATTAACTGGGATCAACGTTAAAACTCAAAAAGTTAAGCAGCATTAAGAAAAAACCGTTGAAAGATTGAGTTTGATCTAACGAAATAGGGGGATTTCACCCATTTAATCCCGAAGTAAATCTAAAGAATGCATTGCGAACTGATAGAAACGCCACGTTCTTAAATTGGCTGATCTAACGTGGAAGAGTAAACCTCATGCCACTGATCCATTATTCGTGAAAATTCCAAATGCGATCTTGGCAATGTTAGGTGGCATTGCCCTGACGCTCTTTTGCCTCTGGTTTAGCCAAAATAATCACCTGCTTCCCGTCCCCGCTAGTGCAAACGCTGGCGCAATTGATTCGTTATTTAATGCAATGTTGACTATTGCGTTAGGACTGTTCGTGCTGGTTCAAGGGGTTTTAATTTACGCGGGAATTCGCTTTCGTAAACGTCCAGGGGATGAAACCGATGGGCCCCCCATTCGAGGCAATATTCCCCTTGAAATCTTGTGGACTTCAATCCCGGCAGTTTTAGTGTTGGGAATTGCCCTTTACAGCTTTGAAATTTATAGCGAGATGGGGGGGCTAGACCCGATGGCATCCGGAGGCACCATGGTGGCCCATAACCATGGCAGTCATGGGGGAATGGCGATCGCCGCCACCATGGGCGAGGATTCAGCAGCAGACGCTTTGATGGATCTGGACTCAAAGGGCAAAGCCTTAGCTTATGGCGTTGGCGCGGGTCGAGATGAAGCCGCCAGCGCCGATCTGGACGTCGATGTGATGGGGCTTCAGTACGCGTGGATTTTCACCTATCCCGACACGGGAATCGTGTCCGGCGAACTGCACGTACCGGTGGATAAAGCGGTGCAGCTCAATATCAAAGCCCAGGATGTACTCCATGCCTTTTGGATTCCTCAGTTTCGCCTCAAGCAAGATGCGATTCCGGGACAGCAAACTTCTCTGCGGTTTAAGCCCACCGTGACTGGGCGCTATCCCATTGTGTGCGCTGAGCTATGTGGGGCCTACCACGGCGCCATGCGAGCAGAGGTGGTGGTGGATTCGCCAGAGGATTATGACACTTGGCAAGCCAGCATGGTGGCAGCGGTGGACCCCGCAAACAAGGTAACTTTGGCAGCGGCTACGGAGGATTTTCAGGCGCTTAATCCTAAAACGATGAGCGATCGCGACTTCCTTGAGCCCTACGGCAGTGAAATGGGGGTAACTTCCCAGAGCTTCCAGGGCTTGCCGCACCATCATCTTCATTAAGCCAGGTTTGGGTGGGGGTAACCGTCGCGCCTTGGCGACGGTTATCCATCATCCCTTGAAGCCATCTACTTATTGCCTGTTGATTTTATTGCCTGTTGATTTGATTTTTTTATTGACCGCAGCTTACTAACTGCAGCATTTTCTAACCCGTTAAAAACAGTCCTTCAGCGTTTAAATTAGCGTTCAAACTTTATGGCACAGTTACAAGTGCGACCGCTGGCAGAGGAGAACTTTCCAGAAAAAACCGGCGGCAACTGGAAAAAATACTTCACCTTTAATACGGACCACAAAGTTATCGGTATTCAATACCTGGTAACCAGCTTTATCTTCTTTTTGATCGGTGGCGCGTTGGCTACCGGCGTGCGCATTGAATTAGCAACGCCGGATGTGGATTTCGTTAGCCGAGAGCTTTACAATCAGCTCTTCACCATTCACGCAACGGTGATGATTTTCCTGTGGATCGTACCTGCGGGAACGGGGGCATTTGGTAATTACCTATTGCCGCTATTGCTGGGCTGTAACGATATGGCTTTCCCTCGGTTAAATGCGATCGCCTTTTGGATGATTCCCCCCGGCGGTCTGTTACTGATGGGCAGCTTTTTTATCAACGAAGGGGCAGCGGCTTCCGGCTGGACATCCTATCCTCCCCTGAGTTTGGTGAATGGCAAATCGGGAGAATTTATCTGGATTTTAAGCATTTTGGTGTTGGGAACATCGTCAATTTTAGGGGCGATTAATTTCTTAACCACCATTATCAAAATGCGTACGCCGGGCATGAAGTTTAACAACATGCCTCTGTTTTGCTGGGCGATGTTTGCGGCGTCTATTTTGATCTTGGTTTCCACGCCAGTGCTGGCTGGGGCGCTCATTCTTTTGTCCTTTGACCTGTTAGCAGGAACGTCATTTTTTAATCCATCGGGAGGCGGTGATCCGGTGGTGTACCAACATATGTTTTGGTTCTATTCCCACCCGGCGGTTTACATCATGATTCTGCCGGTCTTTGGCACCATTTCTGAGATCTTGCCTGTCCACGCCCGCAAGCCCATTTTTGGATATTTGGCGATCGCCTACTCCAGCCTTGCCATTAGCTTCCTAGGCTTAATCGTGTGGGCACACCACATGTTTACCAGCGGCACTCCGGCTTGGCTACGGATGTTCTTTATGATCGCCACCATGGTGATTGCGGTGCCCACAGGCATTAAAGTATTTAGCTGGCTCGCCACATTGTGGGGTGGAAAACTTCGGCTCAATAGCGCCATGTTATTCGCCATGGGTTTTATCTCCATGTTTGTTATTGGCGGGCTGAGCGGCGTGATGGTGGCGTCGGTGCCTTTTGATATTCACGTTCACGACACTTATTTTGTGGTGGCGCACCTACACTACGTGCTTTTCGGCGGATCGGTTTTTGGGCTTTACGCCTCCATTTATCACTGGTTCCCGAAAATGACTGGGCGCATGATCAACGAAACCTGGGGGCGCATCCACTTTGTGCTTACCCTAGTGGGCTTTAATCTATGCTTTTTGCCCATGCACTATCTGGGGTTGATGGGGATGCCTCGCCGCGTTGCTGAATATGATCCCCAGTTCGCAACGATTAACACCATTTGCAGCATTGGGTCTTATATCCTGGCGGTTTCCACCATTCCTTTTGTTATCAACGCCGTCGTTTGTTGGCGATCAGGTGAGAAGGCTCCTGCCAATCCTTGGAATGGGTTAACTCTGGAGTGGACTCTATCATCACCGCCGCCGGAGCATAATTTCCCAACGCCGCCGGTGCTTAAAACGGGTCCCTACGATTACGGAACGTTGGATAAGCGTGGCTCGAAGAAACGCCCCATTTCCCAGTTGCGCGCATCGGATATTTTGTCTAATTAACTGTTGTCCAATCAACTTCATTGAGGGGCATTTCGAAGGGCAATAAAAAGAGCAGCATAACGGGCAATATATCGCCTTAACCCTGTCTTTTTATCCCAGTTTTCTAGGCATTGCTTTTCCGATTTTGTTTTTTAGGAGAGTGATTGATCGGAAACTTTCTTCAGCGAAAATTTCCTGAGCATTTAAAGTTACTCTCCTAGTTTAAATTTGTTACTTAATTTCTGTTTTTTTGGAGTCCTATGCAGGGTTCAACGGTTAATTCAGAACAGGTGATTGCTGTCTCCCAAGACGGCCACGGCGGCCATTTAGAGGATCATCCAGATCATCGAATTTTTGGTTTGTTTATGTTCTTTGTGGCAGAGTCCTTTATTTTCCTGGGACTTTTTGCCGCCTACTTAACATTTCGTGCCGTAACGCCAGCCTGGCCGCCGGAAGGAACGCCAGAGCTGGAACTATTACTGCCAGGCGTTAATAGCATTATCTTGATCTCCAGTAGCTTTGTGATTCATAAGGCGGAAGAGGCGATCAAGGAAAACGATGTCAAAGGCGTTCAACTTTGGTTTGCCATCACGGCGGCAATGGGGGCGTTATTCCTGGTGGGACAGGGCTATGAATACGCCCACCTTGAGTTTGGTTTGACCACCAATCTTTTCGCCAGCACGTTTTACGTGTTGACAGGCTTTCACGGTCTCCACGTTACCTTTGGGCTGCTGCTAATTGGGGCGGTGCTGTGGCGATCGCGCAAGGAAGGGCATTATTCTGCCGATAGTAAATTTGGCATTGAAGCGGCTGAACTTTACTGGCACTTTGTGGACGTTATCTGGATTATTTTGTTTATTTTGCTGTACCTGCTTTAGAGCATTTTCTGGCAGCAATAATCCAACCAATTCTTTTGTGAAACCGGATGGCGATCGCCGTTCGGTTTTATTTTATGGGTATCCTCTTGGGACTTTCCTCTATGTCTTTTACGCCAAGTCTTCCTAAGCTTCCTAAGCTGAGCTTAGACACTGAAAGGCAGGCCACTGCGCCATTTTGAAACGTTTTAAGGCGATTCTTCGGGGTTTCCTTTACCATTCAGGTTCATCCCCACTTCCCCCTCCAACTTTAGAGAGTCGCCATGGCAGCCGCAGCAGAAGGATTAATTCTCGATTTTGTGACCGTTCTGGGCACCTCTGCCGTGGGAGGCTACGTGGCAAACCGCTGTAAACAGCCAGCACTGTTGGGATATATCGTCAGCGGCGTTCTGGTGGGTCCCTTTGGCTTCGCGCTGCTGACGGACGTGGTGGAGATTCAGGGGTTGGCCGAACTGGGGGTGGCGTTCTTGCTTTTTGCCCTGGGGGTGGAATTTTCCCTGTCCGAAATTCGCCGTATCAAAGATGTGGCCATCCAGGGAAGCCTGATGCAAATTGGGTTCACGGCGGGGATTACAGCGGGAGTCACCGCGGCGCTGGGCTGGGCAACGGGGGTTGCTGAGGCAATTTTCCTGGGGGCAGCCCTATCGCTGTCATCCACAGCGGTGGTGCTAAAAACCCTGTCGGAGCGGGGGGAAACGGGCACCCTTCACGGGCAAATTTCCTTGGCGATGTTAATTGTGCAGGATCTAGCTCTAGGGATAATGCTAGCCATGTTGCCGGCCTTAAATGAGCCGGAAAATTTGGGGGCGGCGTTGGGACTCGCCAGCTTAAAAGCAGGGTTATTTTTGGTGGTGGCGATCGGAGTCGGGCGATGGACGATGCCTCGGCTGATGAATTTTATTGCGGCCACAGAAAGTTCAGAGCTGTTATTACTGTCAACTATTGCCCTGTGTTTAGGGGTGGCTTTAATTACCCAGCAGCTGGGATTGTCCATCGAAATGGGGGCATTTATTGCGGGCTTAACTATTTCCGGAAGTGAGCGGGCAGATCAGGCGTTGTCAAAAGTATTGCCACTGCGAGATACCTTTGCCAGTCTCTTTTTTGCCTCCATTGGAATGTTAATTGACCCGCAGGTTCTGCTGGAAAACGCAGGGGCGGTAGTTGGCTTAGTGGTATTGGTGATGATAGGAAAAGCACTGGTGATTTTCCCCATTGTTTTGCGCTTTGGCTATTCCTTTAAAACGGCATTTTTAACGGGATTTGGTATTAATCAAATTGGAGAGTTTTCCTTTGTGTTGGCCTCCCAGGGAAAAGCCCTGGAATTAATCGACGATCGCCCTTACCTGTTGCTGTTGGGGACCACCGCTATCACGTTGGTACTAACGCCAATTTTGTTTGGCGTTGCCCCGGAAATTGCGGATCGCCTAGAACAAAATCCTTTTGTGGTGCGTTGGCTTCGACGGTTTGAAGCGCCGAAGGAACTTAAGTTGACGGACACCATTAAGGGGCACGTGGTGGTGGCTGGATTTGGGCGAGTGGGTCGCGTTATTGTGGCGATTTTGCGACAGCAAGGGTACCCGGTTTTAGTACTAGAAAATAGTGAGGCGGCTATCCGCAAATTGCGCAGTGATAATTTGCCGTTTATTTATGGGGACGCCCACTCGGAGCTGGTGTTAGAAAAAGCCCACTTGGAGAAAGCAAAAGCATTAGCGATCGCCCTTCCCGACCCCTCCAGCACACGATTACTACTACGTCATGCCCGCCAAGCCAATCCCAATTTAGATATCATTGCGCGGGTTCACGACAACAAAGAGCTGGATATGTTGGTGCGCATGGGAGCGGCAGAGGTTGTACAGCCGGAGTTTGAGGCAGCCTTGGAGCTCAGCACCCATTTACTAAATCAGCTCGGCAGCCCAGAGGAAGACATTCGCGATTTAATTGAGCAAATTCGCATTAGCCAATACATTAGCGTGCGATCAGAATTGCCAGAGCGCATCAAGACCTTGAATTAGCCAGTGTCTACACTGACGACCCAATGGCTATGGGGGCGGCCATCTTATTCGCCTGAAACGTGACCATTTTCCAAACCTGCACAGGGGGAAAATGACAGCTTAATAACTGTCTTGACCTGGGCAACTCCACTGTGGGGAACTCGACAATACCAACATGCGCTTTGAATAAATCAAGTAGGCGGTGATATAGGCTGAACGATTTATTGGGGCGTTCGTTCCTTACACATCTTACGCTTTGGAGAAACTTACCATGGCACGTTTTAAATCTGGTCTTAAAGGCGGAAAAGCGATCGCCGCAGTGGCACTAACCCTGGGCATGAACGTATCCACCATTGCCCCCGCCGTAATGGCTCCCTTTGCGATCGCCCCCGCAGCTTCAGCCCAAACAGTGCGGTTCCCTGACGTTTCCAGCAACCACTGGGCAAAATCCTATATTGATGCGCTGGTTTCCCAAGGCGTTTTAGCAGGCTTCCCCGACGGCACCTTTCGCCCCGACGCGCCGGTAACTCGCGCTCAGTTTTCATCAATGATTCAGGCGGTTTATTCTAAATCTCCCGTTCGTGGTTCCACCACCTTTGCCGATGTTTCTAACAATCACTGGGCAAAAAATTCCATTCAAAATGCCTATAAGATGGGATTTTTAAGCGGATATCCAGGTAATATTTTCGCGCCGGAACAAAATATCCCCCGGGAACAGGTTTTAGTGTCCTTGGCAAATGGATTGAATTATCAGTCCAATGCCGCTCCCAGTGAGGTTCTAGGTATCTACTCCGACCAGGGATCCATCTCTAATTTTGCTCGCCCGGCGATCGCCGCCGCCACCGAAAAGGGCATGGTGGTGAACTATCCCAGCCTGAGCTTCCTCAATCCCGGTCGCAATGCCACCCGGGCAGAAGTGGCAGCATTTCTGTACCAGGCTCTTCGCAGCGAAGGACGCGTTGGTGCCGTTAATTCCCCCTATATCGCCCGCTACAATGCCACGCCCCAAAACTATCGCCTCAGCGCGGGCACCAATTTGCCGGTAACCTACGCTCGCGATCAAATTGTGCTGATGCCGGAAGATACGGTTCCCGTTAGCTTTGTGACCGCCAGCAATATTACGACCCCTAACGGTCAAGTTTTGATTCCCCGTGGTAGTCAGGTGGAAGGTGAATTCCGTCCCGTTGACGGCAATTCCACCCAGTTCTACGCCCAGAAGCTGATTGCGCCCGATGGTTCTGAGCGGGCGATCGCGGCTAAGTCAGCCATTATTGAAACCAACCAAACCATTCGCAAGAACAGTGCCAACTGGGGTCGGTTGGCCAGGAATGCGGCGATCGGGACGGCGGCAGCGGCGGCCATCTCAGCAGTGACGGGCGATCGCGTGATTGCCACGGAAGATTTGCTAATGGGCACCGCAGCGGGGGGCATTTTTAGCCTGGCGCAGCGCTTCCTGGGACGCAACAGTGTCGACGTCATTGTGGTGGAGCCGGAAACGAACCTAAATGTCACCTTGGACGAGGACATTGTGATTACTCCGTAGTAATTACTCCGTAGTTTTCGCCCCTTCTATCCCAAATTCGTTAGGGTCCCCTACCAAATCCAGAGGCGTTTGCAGACTTGCCCCTCTGGATTTTTTTGATCCTAGGGTGACTTGAATCAAAACTATGACCGTTATGGGTGACTCTTGAATTAATAGAGCCTAGTAGAACCCTCAGCGATCGCTGACCGTTAGCGATCGCGAAGCGTTGGCAAAGCTAATAGTGGGAATTCAGCGTCTTACGTGACTCAAAATTGTCCTGTCTGTTTTTTATAGCACTGATCATAATAAGCGCCGAGAAGCGCCTCATTTCTGTGGACGGTAACCGTATTTTTGGCATCTTCTTACAGGGCATTGCCCGCCATCACCGCCAGTTGTTATCACCAAGGCAGTGAGCAGGTGAACAACGTGGCAAAGGGTAAGTCCTCCCAGTGGGTGTGTGGCGATTGCGGCAATATTGAGGTGCGCTGGTTTGGCAAATGTCCCGGCTGTGGGAAGTTTGGATCCCTGGTGGAAGAGGCGATCGCCCCCACCCCGTCCCCTAGCCAAATCAAAACATCGGCGGCGTTGGACAGCGGCGGTCAAACCCGTCGTAAAAAATCGAGAAAGGCATCCAAGTCCACCATTGCTGCCCAACCCCTGGGTGATATTACCGAGCATAAACAAGTGCGTTTTTCGTCGGGGTTCGCCGAGCTGGATCGGGTGCTGGGGGGCGGCATTGTGCCGGGAGCCCTGGTGTTAATTGGTGGTAATCCAGGCATTGGAAAATCCACGCTGTTACTGCAAACGGCCCAGGCGATCGCCAGCCGCACCCCGGTGTTGTATGTCTGCGCTGAGGAGTCCGGTCAGCAAATTAAGTTGCGCGCCCAACGGTTAGGAATTGGGGCGAATAGCAAGCAGAATGGCAAAGCTAAAAGCGCCGATCAAGACCTATCGCAGCATTTATATATTCTGCCAGAAACTGACCTAGAAACGATTCTTCTAGAGCTAGAAAATCTCGGTCCAACGGTCGCCATTATTGATAGTATCCAGGCTTTATTTTTTTCCTCGCTAACCTCTGCACCCGGATCCGTTGCTCAGGTTCGAGAATGTACCGCCGCCCTGATGCGCCTAGCAAAACGGGAAGACATTACGCTGCTAATTGTTGGACATGTCACCAAAGAAGGGGCGATCGCTGGTCCAAAAGTGCTGGAGCATTTGGTGGATACAGTGCTGTATTTCGAGGGTGATCGCTTTGCCAGTTTTCGTCTGTTGCGATCGGTAAAAAATCGCTTTGGTGCAACCCAGGAGCTGGGTGTTTTCGAGATGGTGGATCGGGGGCTGCGGGAAGTCTCCAACCCGTCGGCGCTATTTCTAGGCGATCGCGAAGAACGGGTTTCCGGCACCGCCAATATCGTCGCCTGCGAAGGAACCCGCCCCATCGTTGCGGAGCTGCAAGCCCTGGTCAGCCCCAGCAGCTACAGCTCCCCCCGCCGCGTCACCACTGGCGTCGGCTATAATCGCCTGCTACAAATTCTTGCCGTCTTGGAAAAACGTCTGGGCATTCCCCTCTCTCGCCTCGACGCCTACGTGTCCACGTCCGGCGGGCTGAGCGTAGAAGAACCCGCAGCGGATTTAGGCGTCGCAGTGGCGCTGGTGGCTAGCTTTCGCGATCGCCTTGTGGATCCAGGCACGGTGCTAATCGGCGAAGTGGGGCTAGGCGGGCAGGTACGGCCGGTGTCGCAAATGGAAATGCGGCTGAAGGAGGCGGCGAAATTGGGATTTCGGCGGGCAATCGTACCGAAGGGGCAGGGGGAGGCGATCGCTGGGCTGGAAATAATTGCGGTTTCTCGCTTAATCGACGCTGTTGCGACTGCTCTCGGGGGAACCCAGGATGTAGCGGATTATCCTGACGATTAGCTTGCGCTAACGGAAGGCAATGCCAAGTTGCCGATGCTATCTTGGACCTGAAACTGTGCGCTAGATCTGACGCGATATGAGTCCGCCCTTATCATCCCCAACCGACGCTTCCAGTGATGAGCTCTTGTGGGGAATTGCGATCGCAACCAACAAGTTATTAACAACAGCCGGCGAGCAAAACTCTGTCCAGGAAGCCATCAATGCACTGGGTCAAGCAACGCACGTTGATCGAATTTATATCTTTAAAAACCACCCCCACCCTGACACTGGGGAGGAGGCGGTTAGTCAGCGCTGGGAATGGGTTGCTCCAGGTATTTCACCCGAAATTGATAACCCAGATTTGCAAAATGTAGCCTACGAAGTGTTCTCTCCACGCTGGTATTCCATTCTTTCCTCGGGCAATATTGTTGCGGGATGGGTGGAAAATTTTCCTGATAGCGAACGAGAGTTTTTAGAGCCTCAGGGAATTCAATCTATCCTGGTTGTTCCGATTATTATCCGAGATCTATTTTGGGGACTAATCGGGTTTGATGACTGCCGTCAAAAGCGAATTTGGAGTGAACCCGCTAAAGCAGCATTGCTTGCTTTAGGAGGAACTGTTGGAGGGGCAATTCTTCATCAAGAAAGTGAAACTAAGTTGCGAGAGTTGAATGTATCTCTAGAGCAGCGAGTTGGTGAGCGAACTCAGGAATTGGAGCAGGAAAAGGAAAAAGCTGAACAGCGAAATCACGTTTTAGAGTCTACGTTACAGGCTCTAAAACAAGCTCAATCCCAGCTTATCCAAACTGAGAAAATGTCGGCTTTAGGGCAGCTAGTGGCTGGGGTTGCGCACGAGATCAATAATCCCGTTAACTTTATTGGTGGCAATATCAGTCATGCGGAAAGTTATTTGTTAGAGTTGCTAGCGCTTTTAGATTTATACGAGAAGAATTATCCTGAGCCGCCGGAGGAAATTTTTCAGGCAAGGACGCGTATTAATGTTGAATTTGTCAGGGAAGATTTCTGCGAAATTCTGGATTCGATGAAGCTAGGGACGCGCAAGATTACTGAAATTGTGCGATCGCTCAGGGTCTTTTCCCGGTCCGATGAGTCCCATCGAGAATGTATCGATCTCCATGGGCAAATTGAGGACGCGTTGACTATTTTACGGGTTAATATAACGAAAATTCAGATCATCAAAGAATACGAAGACTTGCCCCTGGTGGAATGTTATGCGGGACAGCTTAGTCAGGTTTTTATGAATATTATTAGCAACGCCATTGATGCCTTAGCTGAACAGGAAAATCCATCACTTGGCGATTCCCTTTCAGGTTGCGCTACGGGGGAGATTCGAATTCATACGCACACACTAGATAATTCCGTAATTGTTGAAATTTCGGACAATGGACCGGGAATGAGTTCCGATACGCAACTCAAAATTTTCGATCCGTTTTTTACAACTAAAAGTGTCGGAAAAGGAACGGGATTGGGGATGGCGATCGCCCATCGAATCATCACACAACGCCATGGTGGATCATTGCTTTGTAATTCGGAATTAGGGAAAGGCACAACATTCCAGTTGACGATTCCGGTCCGTTTATCAGATGCTACGCCACTCGAAAATATTGTCTAGCTCAATCGTTGGGTTGAGGGATTATGCCCAGTGAACGGCATATGAAGTTGATCCATTGAACAAACACCTATCTGGCAGATGATCCAGGCGGCGATAGATTGAATTATGTCGAGGGGAATAGTGAAGGGCTGCAAGTATTGGCTCCGAACTGCTTGGAGAAGGGATGGACTAGGGCTGGCGGGACCGGTAAAACCACCGCTGCCGAGATCATGGCAGACGATTTCACCCTCAAACCCTACAAAGGAGGGTAGGAAATCTCGCCTCCCAATGCAGTAAATTCCGGTCCCGAAATCTGACGCCCCAGTTTGTCGTACTCAATATCCACTGCCTCACTTAAAATCTCCATCGTAATTGCTCCACCTGCATCTGCGGCTAAAAATGCTGCTGTTAGGGCAATGTTGCGAATATTGCCGCCCGTCACATTGAGCTTTGCTAACTTTTTATAACTCACGTCCTCCAGCGGTGCCTGCTCCGGAAAGACCCGTTGCCACATCAACAGCCGATCGCCCTCCACCGGCACGGGGAAATCAATCACGTAGCGCAACCGTCGCAAAAACGCCTCATCAATGGACTTTTTCAGGTTGGTTGTAAGAATGGCGATGCCCGGAAACGTCTCCAATCGCTGAAGCAAATAGCTGACTTCCTGATTGGCATAGCGGTCCTTCGCCTCCTTTACCTCTCCCCGCATGCCAAACACCGCATCCGCTTCATCAAACAACAGCATCGCCCCGGAGCCTTCCGCTGCATCAAAGACCCGCTTAAGATTCTTCTCTGTCTCGCCGATGTATTTATTGACGATATTGCTTAGGTCAATGCGATAGCAATCCAACGCCAACTCTTTGGCAATAATTTCAGCGGCTGTGGTCTTCCCCGTACCGCTATCCCCTGCAAAGAGTGCTGCTAGTGCTAAACCTCGGTCCTGCTTCTGAGCAAAGCCCCAGTCTTGGTACACCTGATTCCGTTGGCGAGCGGCAGCGACGATACTTTGGAGGCGCTGGGCAAGTTTTTTTGGGAGCACCAAATCATCCCAGGAGAGTTTGGTTTCAATGCGCTGGGCCAGGTCTTCCAGGTGGGGGCGGGCGGATTGGCGACAAGCTTGCCAGAGGGATTTGCTGAGGTCGGTGGGAGAACTGTCTGTGGGGAGTTGCTGGGCTAGGGTGGCGATTTGTTGGGGGGTGAGAGGGAATTGGTCGGCGATTTGAGGGAGAGTGCCGTTAAGGGAATTCCCTTGTTCACCCAAGCAGTGTTGCCAAATTAATTCCCGCTCCTGTGAGGTTGCGGGTGGTACGTCGTAGTCTTGGCTGGTTGATGTGGAGAGTTGTAGCTTTTCTTCCACCGACAAAATGACGGGGCTTTGCCATTCACTGAGGAGGGTGTTGAGGGTGGTTTGGGTTTCGGGTTTTGTGAAGTCTGCGTCTTGACATTCGAGCAGCAGAACACTTCCAGTGAGGCGGGCAGCGCGTTCCCAGCGCCGGGCGAGGTTACGGAGCAGGCGGGGGTCGTTAATTAGGGTGGTGTTACTGCTGAAGCTGCTTAGTTGGGCAATATAGATGGTGTAGCCCTGCTGTTCTGTAGCGGTGTGGGCAATGGCGCGGTGGGCTTGGGGGTCGTTGCCAATCAGTTGTTGGATATTTGAAAATTGGGGTTGTGTCCAATGCTGACTTAGGGTGTGGGCAAGTATGGCTTGGCTTGGGGTGAGGGGAACGGAAGTGTGGAGCTTCAGGGGTTGGGTGAAACCGTCGAGTTCCGGGTCGTGATGGGTTTCGCCGATAAGCCAGAAGAAGAGGGGGCGATCAATGCTGAGGAGGGAAAGGCTGAAGGGTTCGGCGGTTTGGATGTTGAGGAGTTGCCAGTGGAAGAGGGGGGAACTGCTGTTGAAGGCTTGCCAGGTGGGATCAGGCAAAAGCTTGAGGGCAAGGTCTGGGGTGGGCTGGTTAAGATTGTTGCCTTGGAGTTGAGCGCAGCAAGCACTGGTTGCAGGTTCGAGTTCGAGGGCGGCGCAGAAGAGAATGACCCATTGCTCGAAGGGGGAGATCTTGAGTCGCTTAGTCAGATGCTGGAGGGTAGATGGGCGTGGATACTCGTGAAGTTCGTTGAGGGTAAAGAGTTCTTGCAGAGGAGGAAGTGATGCTGAGAGAGTCTCTTCCTGCTGGGCAGCGAGAAAACCTTTTAGGAGTTGATTAAGCAGTTGAGCAAATGTGGTGATTATGTTCAGATCGTTCACTATGTTCTTATATTTGAATATTGAGCACTGAATGGTTGGAATGCTCATAACAAACGCACCATCCCAATAAACACGCTCTACTGCCCTCAACATTAGTGCCCCGGGAGTTATTAGTATGGGCGATTTTGTAGCTTTAGATACTAGATTTTATCATTTTTTGTGAGCATGCGTTTGTTCTTATGGAACGCTGCCGAGGTTAAGGTATTGGGGCTGAAGATCAAGTTCAGTTTCAGAAAACTGATGTTTTTTGTCTAATGTAATAGATATCAATCTCTTTTAAGCTAGTTCCATCCGTGTAGTTATTTACTCTCTACTACTGCCAACAAAAATATTCTATGCATCCCTCATGATTGAGAAATCACAACAAAAAAACCTATTCCAAGAGCCAGGCAAGCAACCACTAAAAATGTCCACAACATCCAAAGCTCTAGCGCTTGTAATCTCACAAGGGTTGAAATCCCTATAATTACAGCAACTACTCCAAAGAGAATCGGCAGGAGGATCGATAATAAACGCATGTGCAGACGTCTACCTAAAAAGGTTTATTTCGAAGTCAATTATAAGCTGCCAGCCAGATATGGGTCTTGTTGAGTAGACAACTACCTTTCGAAGTATCTACTATCTGTTAGTCCATGGATTTTTTAAGTTGTAAATCACTTCCTTTCTAAACTGAGTCCAGCCGCAGCCATAGCACCGAAGAACATCCCAATGTGACCAAAGATTACTGCTATCCCAAGAAGACCAAGGCAAACCCCCCCGAATGTCTGAATAATAGGGGCTAACGTAGATAGCATCAGTCCTGCACATGAAAATCCTACACCGGTACCCAAACCTATTAATAGCTTGTATAGAGGATGGTCAAAAACACTGCCGAGCTTACTCCAGACTATGTCCCAATAACCTGGATCTTCCTCGATTTTCTGAGCTGCTCTTCTAACCGATTCAGCTTCGATAGTCGCCACAGTATCATTAACTACTTTTTTTGCGTCTTCAATCTTTTTCCTGATAGTAGCTGTCATCTCTGAAGGTTTGAGATTTGCCGATGGCTTTCCAAACATCTGCTCCCATAGCTCAGACAACCACTTGCTTTGACCTTCTGCTGGCTGCTCCTTCTTTTGTCCTTCTGCTGGCTGCTCCCTCAGCTGAAGCCTCTTTTCTTTCTTACTGCACTCACTGCACTTTGCCTGCAACCCTCCATCAGTATCCCTACTCTGATCATGGGAACTTACACTTGATGAAGCCGATGTCGTAACAATAGGCTGGTTTGATGCCAGCTTATCGGCGAAATCATCCGCCTGCTTCTCATAGCCACCACGAGTCTGCTCATTCAAGTTGAAGTTCTTCAACAATCTCCCCTGCAACACATGCCCAATCTCATGCTCAAACGTTTTCGGGGCAGCTCCAGATCTAACCGCTACGTTCTGCCTATCCGTAACACCGTCTAACCCATTACTTGCCAAAACAGAGTCGACATTAGAGCCAGTGTGAACCTTTACATCGCCAAGGTTCACATCTCCCCCCGCCAGCTTTTCATACTTTGCCATCAGCGCAGCTGGTAAGGAGCTCCCTCCTCCCTTAAACGCCTCCGCTGGGCTCACTGGTTGCTCTTTCGCTTGCATCTGCTGCCGCTTTCCTTGCAAGCCAGATCGCCCCGACCACTGCCGCCCCAGCAATGGACTCAAATTACCAACTTTGTGCGTCGCTTCTTTGCCCTGCAAACGAGCCGCTAATCCACCGTGCACTGGTGGAACAAACGTAGCTGTGCTTGAACGAGCAACTTTTTCAGCGTACATGGTGACCTGCTAGGGCTAAAGACTTATCTTTATTGAACAAAGGTTAGCGAACTTCACCCTTCCCTGTCAAAACAGACCAGCACTCGTTGACGGAGAACTAAGCTGTGAGATGGTCGCCCCCAAGCCCTCCCAAACCCCCAAATGAGCAACCATCTGAGCATTGCTACGGTAACAATCGCCCTCAAGCATATGATCGAACACGAAGTCTCCCGCGACTTCCCAGGCATTGCCATCACCATCGACAAACCCCAAGCTCCGGACAAAATCAAAAGGTCACTGATTAACCTTTTCCTTTATCAAGTTACTCCCAACCCCGCCTGGCGTAACGCTGACCTGCGCACTCGTCGCCCCAAAGGTGGACTGATTCGCCATGGTCAAGCGGGAATCGACCTCCACTTCCTCTTCACCTTTTACGGCGACCATCTCAACTGCATTCCCGAACAACTTTTGGGCAGCGTCCTGCGCGCACTAGTGGACCGCCCTATCCTCACTAACGACATGATTGAAACAGCCCTTCGTAAACAGCGCGACCCAAACCTAAACCAATCCACTCTCCAGCAACAGGTACAAACCATTCGCTTTATCCCCAGCGAAATGACCCCCGACACAATTTTTCGGCTTTGGTCAACTTTCTTTCAGATCCCCTACAGCCTCTCCTTTCCCTACCAAGCCAGTGCGGTGCTTATCCAGGGGGACCGGGCTGGTCGAGTTGCCCTACCGGTGAGACAAAGGGCAACCTATGTATTCCCCTACCGCCCCGTTATTGAGAATATTGAGCATATAGTCAACGGTAAAAAAGAACCACGTCTAACCACCGTCACCCTTAACAGTGAACTACGACTCTATGGAGGAGACTTTGGTACGGCTGAGGATACCCGCGTTCAAATCGGCAAAGTGCGTATCCAACCCCAGAGCATTTCTGATCGGGAGATACGGCTAAGGTTTGCTGATGTTCCAGACGAGGAACGTGACCAAATCCAGGCAGGCATGTCCAGTATTCAGGTGGTGCGTCTAGCTTTAGACAAGCGCTCCGATGATGAGTCGGAGATAGAAATGGCGGTGGAATCCAATGCAATTCCCATAGTGCTTTGTCCCCAGATTGCCAGCTCCGATGATGTTCGCCTCCAGAGTTTGAGCTCTAACGAAGAGGACGACAACCCACTCTATTCTGCACTAGTAAGCGTTCAACTAGACTTCTGGCCGTTTCCCAATCAATTAATCTACCTGCTGCTATTTGGTGTTTCTGAAGGGGTATCGGGAAAGACAGCAATTTTCCGAGCCGATAAGCGCTTAAGCCAAGACGATGGGGTGGAGTTTACCGTATCAGGACTGAAGGCAGGGGAGTATCTGGTGCGGGTTCAAATTGATGGGGCAGAGAGTCCCCTGCTGTGGGAGGAGGAGCAGAAGCAATATTCTGGACCTCTTCTGGTGATTGGTTGACTATCGTAATTGCCTCACCCATACCTGCAACCAAAAGTGCTGCCGTCAGAGCAGTGTTGCGAATGCGACCCCATGTCATCTTGAGATTTTTGAGCTTCGCAAATGGTTTGTGATTCACGTTTGCCATAGGTGCTTGCGGGGGAAAGACTTGTGGCTGCATCACCAGGCGATCGCCCATCGAATCATCACACAACGCCATGGTGGATCATTGCTTTGTAATTCGGAATTAGGGAAAGGCACAACATTCCAGTTGACGATTCCGGTCCGTTTATCAGATGCTACGCCACTCGAAAATATTGTCTAGTTTAATCGCTGGGTTGAGGGATTATGCCCAATTGGCAGTGTATGAATTTGATCCATTGAACAAATAATGTAATGCATCTGGCGGATAATCCAGGCGGCGATGGATGATTTCGAGGGGACGGTGGAAGGACTGCGAGTGCTGGGATCTGGACTGCTTGGAGGGGGGGTGTGGACTAGAGCTGGCGTGACAAGGCGCTCAAGTGTTTGGTATTGAAGGGTGCGATGCAAGGCTTTGCGATGGTTATGGTTTGATCAACATGCTCCGATCACTGAATATTTCGCTGTTAAGGTATTGGGCAAGCAGCTACTCCTCAATACCGTTCGTGGTATGAATCATCACTCCACCTCAGCGTCTTCGTCTAGCCACGCTCTTCTGGAGGGAATTGCGATCGCGACCAACAAGCTTCTGACCATTCGTGATCATCACGACGCGGTGCAACAGGCATTGGCGGCTCTAGGGCAATCCATCCAGGTTGATCGCATCTACATCTTCGAAAATCACCCTCACCCAGAATCTGGAGAGGTGTGCACGAGCCAGCGCTGGGAATGGGTTGCTCTTGGGATCGTCCCTGAAATTGATAATCCGATCCTGCAGAATTTGTACTACTACGACTTCATTCCTCGCTGGTACAACTGGCTAGGCCGAGGAAAGGTTATTTCTGGATTAGTTGAAGAATTTCCAGCAAGCGAGCAAGAGGTACTAGCCCCCCAAGGAATTCAATCCATCTTGGTGGTACCCATAACGATTCGAGACCTTTTTTGGGGGTTTATTGGCTTCGATGATTGCCACAGAAAACGGATCTGGAAAGAAGTGGAACAAGCAGCCCTACTTGCCTTGGGAGGGACCATTGGTGGGGCGATTGTGCAGCGAAGAAGCGAAATCCAGATGCGCGAGCTGAATGATGCTTTGGAACAGCGGGTTCGCGATCGCACCCAGGAGTTACAGGCGGCGAAGGACAGTGCGGAAGAGCTGGTTCGCGATCGCACCGGAGAATTGCGAGTGGAAAAGGAAAAGGCGGAGCAACGGAGCCAGATTTTAGAAGCGACGTTGCAGGAATTGCAGCAGACCCAGTCTCAGCTAATTCAAACGGAAAAAATGTCGGCGTTGGGGGAGCTGATTGCGGGGATTGTCCATGACATTAACAATCCCGTCGGCTTTATCAATGGCAATTTATCCCATGCTGAAACTTACCTAGCAGAAGTATTCCAAGTACTGGCTCTGTATGAGCAGCATTATCCAGAGCCCCCCAATGAGATTCAAGATCTGCGGCAGGATGTGGACTTGGATTTTATTCGGGAAGATTTTCCTGAAATGCTGACTTCCATGCGGCTGGGCACGCAGCGGATTGTGGAAATTGTGCGATCGCTGAGACGGTTTTCCCGCACCGATGAGACGTATCTACAGGCGGTTGATTTACACGGGCAGTTGGACGACACTTTAACTATTTTGAGAGCACGTTTGAAGGGTAAGTATCCCATTCAAGTGCTGAAAGAGTATGGTGACTTGCCACCGTTGGAATGTTACGCCGGGCAGCTAAGCCAGGTGTTTATGAATATTTTGAGCAATGCGATCGATGCCATTGGGGAAAGGGCAGACGGGGCAACGGAGCCCTTTCAAGGAACGATTACGATTCGTACCCACAGTGCAGGCGGCAAAGTGATGCTGGATATTTCCGACAATGGGCTGGGGATGACGACGGAGACGCGAGAACGGTTGTTTGAGTCTTTTTTTACAACTAAGCCCTTAGGCAAAGGAACGGGTTTGGGGATGGCGATCGCCCATCGGGTCATCACAGAACGCCACGGCGGCACCATTTCTTGCGCCTCAGAGCTGGGACAGGGTACGACGTTTACGCTGACGTTGCCCCTGGAAAGGGCGATCGCCGGCAAGGCCAAAGTAGCTTAAAGCAACGGTGCAATAAAGCAACGGTCGAACCACCTCCCAAGGGGAAGTAACCTTGCGAAAAGATCCATCGGAAGAAAGCTGGTAGTGTGTGCTATTAGAAAAAGCTCCTTGCAAAGGGGAGCCGATCTCTTTTCGTCTTTTTCCCTACCTACACCGCCATGTCCTTAGCCGAAAAAAAGCAAGCCATCATTGATCAATACGGCGAGTGGACAAACCACAACATGCACCTAGGGGATGGGCTATATACGATCGCCTCGGATCCCACGCCATCGGAGCCAAAGCTACGTCGAATGACCCAGGTGGTGATGGATCATTTTGGGGGATCGGTGGAAGGGCTGCGGGTGCTGGATCTGGCCTGCTTGGAAGGAATGTATGGGCTGGAGCTAGCCCGCCAGGGAGCTTCGGTGGTGGGCATTGAGGGGCGGGAAGCCAATTTGGCAAAGGCGCGGTTTGTGCGGGATGTGTGGGGGTTAAATAATATTGAATTTTTCCAGGACGATGTGCGTAATTTATCGTCAGAAAAGTACGGCACCTTTGATGTGGTGTTTTGTTTGGGCATTTACTATCACCTGGATGCGCCGGATGTTTTTAAATTTATGGACCAGGTGGCGTCCGTTTGCACTCGGTTGGCGATCGTGGATACCCACGTAAGCTTTACGGCGGAAGAGCAGCATCACTACAATGGGCTGGAAATCTGGGGGCGCAACTATCACGAGTTTGATGCGGAAATGTCCCAGCAGGAGCGGGAAAAAATCCTGTGGGCGTCGTTGGATAATCCGAAAAGCTTTTGGCTCACTCGCCCGTCCTTGTTTAATTTGATGGGGCAGGTGGGCTTTACGTCAGTGTATGAATGCCATCAGCCCCTGGTGCAAAAGTTTGTGGAGATGCGTCGGGCAAATTTGAACGATCGCGCTACGTTTGTGGCGGTGAAGGGGCAATCGGTACAGCTACGGTCTTCCGCGTTAAGTAACAATACGCCCGGATCGCTGTGGACAGAGGCGGTATAAATTGTGGTATTGATTATTGCTTACAGCATTGTAAATTAGCGCTTTAGCAAAGCAAGGCACGCCGCATATGGTTGACCGGTTTTGGAATAGGGGGCTGCTGGGGCTTCTGCTGGTGCTGAGCGCTGCCGTCGCTGCTCCGGCTGGAGTGGCGGGGAGTTTGCCTGATCCGGGGCGATCGCGACTGATTGAAACCCAGGGCAATCCTAGTGAAGAAGAGCTAAAAAACAGTCCCTGGGCGGCGCGGGTGACGGAGCAGGAACGGGAGGCACAGTTTTTATTTGATAAGGGCGTGTCTTTCTATCGACAGGGGTTACTGCCTGGGGCAATCCAGGAGTGGAAGGCGGCACTACAGCTATTTCGCAATTTGGGCGATCGCGCTGGCGAGGCAGATACCCTGAGTAATTTGGGGTTAATTTACGAAACCCAAGGCAAATACCGCCAGGCGATTATCCACCAGGAGTCGGCGCTGGCGCTGCACTTGCTGTTGGGTGATCGCTACGATGGGTCGCAAAATGCGGAAAATTCGGCGCTGGCTTACTATGCCCTGGGAAATTACCGGGAGGCGTTGCGCTTACAACAGCAGGCCTTGGCGTTGCGTCAGGAGTTTGAACAGCACCCTCGATTAGCCACAACGCTGCGGATTTTGGGGGCGATGTATCAGGTGCGGGGACAGTACGCCCCGGCGATTCAAGCCCAGGAACAGGCGTTGGTGCTGGCGGGGCTTCAGGGAAATTTTCGCGAGATGATGTTGTCCCAGCGCGGGTTGGGACGGGCGTATCACCAGCTGGCCCAGTTTGATCGGGCGGTGGATTTTGCGAGGCGATCGCTGACGTTAAGTCGGCAGTTGGGGGATAAGTCGGCGGAAATTGCCGCATTAAATGATTTGGGCAGCAGCTATTTTCGCCAGGGACAGTTGGAGCCAGCGCTAGAAGCTTACAACCAGGTTTTAGCGTTGCAGGGAACAGGACAGGGAACAGGAAATCGCGGCGATACGGCGGGAGCTTTGGGCAATGTGGGGGCGGTACAGGCGGCCTCGGGGGACTTGGCGAAGGCGGCGGATACTTATGAACGCGAGTTAACCCTAGTGCGACAGGCGGGAAACCGCCAGAAGGAAGCCGCCAGTTTGGCTGACTTGGGGTTGGTGCAGGCGAAACGGGAGAATTATGAGGGGGCTATTGATTTTTATTTGCGTGCCCTTCAGGCGAACCGCCCGGTGGGAGATTTGGTTCAAAAGTCGCGCATTTTGACCCGACTGGGACAGGTGATGGAGGAGCTGGGGCGGCTGGAAAAGGCAGAGGCGTTTTTGCGCCACAGCGGGGAGATTCGCGATCGCCTGGCGGCGGAGCTCAATAACGGCGATACCAATAAAACCGTGCTTCTGGAGGAGCAATATCACACCTATCGCCTGCTGCAAAAGGTGCTGATTGCTCGCGATCGCCCGGAAGAAGCCCTGGAAATTGCGGACCGTGCCCGCTCCCAGTCTTTGGTGGAATATTTAGTCGCCAGTGACGAGGACAAAGGTGAAAGCCGCCAGCCTTTGACCGTACGCCAAATGCGTCGCCTGGCTAAGGATCAAAAAGCCACTTTGGTGATGTATTCCAACTTAGGAGACACTCAGCTTTTGGCATGGGTGGTTTCTCCCGCAGGCAAAATCACCCTTCATCGAATTGACCCCAGCCAATTGGGGCTATCCACAGCGACGGCAACGGCTCAGGCGCGATTTGATGCTAGCAACCCTATTGGGGAGGCGATTGCCCTGTGGGCAAACCAAGTGCGGAATGATACGGGCGACGAGTCCAGGTCAGGGATTTCCAGTGTGGTACCGTCGGAATCTATCGGCACCGGTTTACGGGACGGCTACCGATTATTGGTGCAGCCCATTGAATCGTCCCTGCCCACTACTCCCGGAGCCAAGGTGATTATTGTGCCGGATCGGGAGCTCGGGCTGATTCCCTTTGGTGCTTTAACCGATGATAATGGCGTGCCGGTGGTGGAGCGGTTTGCGGTGTCCATGGTGCCGTCCCTTAAAACTTTGACGGCGTTAAACACCCGAGGCGCGACTCGCATCGGCAGCGAAAGTAGTGAGCTAGTGGTGGGAAATCCGGCACCGATGCCCCAGGGGCTGTCGCCGTTGCCGGGGGCGGAACAGGAGGCGATCGCCATAGCCCAGCTCCGCAAAGTATCACCTTTACTAGGAGGGGCGGCAACGGAGGCGGTGGTGAAGGAACAATACTCTGAAGCGCGATGGCTACATTTTGCCACCCACGGCACCTTCAATGACAACGGCGGCAATGACCTCAGTAGCTGGCTAGCGCTGGCGCCTTTGGGAAATCGCGAGGATGGAATGCTGTCTATGGGGGAAGTGTTTAATTCCACCATCAAGGCGGAAATGGTGGTGCTCAGTGCCTGCGATACGGGGCAGGGTCGGGTCACTGGCGAAGGAATTATTGGTTTGGCGCGGGCTTTCTTAAAGGCGGGCAGCTCCAGCGTGGTGGCGTCATTGTGGAAAGTGCCCGATGATTCTACGGCGCTGCTGATGGAGACGTTTTATAAGGAACTGGGCACGGGCAAAGGTAAGGCGGAGGCACTGCGGGCAGCCATTCGCACCACCAGAGCCCAATATCCCCACCCTCGAAACTGGGCTGCGTTTGTGTTGATGGGCGCATCCTAAAAAGGCGCGAGACTTTTACTGGCTGATGCGATCGCCCTTTAAGGCAGACTGGTTTAAGCCATTGTTATGGGGGGTGATGCCCCGCCCTCACCCACGTAAGATAGGTATAGGCAATGGTAAATGCGTGTGCAACTTACGGCGTTACGAGGTGGCGGCAATGGGGGTTTGGGGTGGAGCGATCGCGATCGGGCTACTGCTGGGGACTCCCTTTGGGGCACTGGCTCTGGAGCCCCAAAGGGTTGAAGGTAAGCTCACCACTGATAATCCCCAAATTGAAGACGGAAGCTACGCCGCCGTTTATGAATTCCAGGGGCAACGGGGCGATCAGGTTGCCATTGAGCTGGACAGCGACGACTTTGATGCCTATTTGCTGCTGCGTTTTAACGAAGAAACCATCGCCCAAGATGACGACAGCGGCGTTTGGCACGATGCCCTAATTGTGTTGGAACTGCCGGCGGATGGCACTTACCAAGTGGTGGTCAATACGGCCAGCAGTGGGGAAGTGGGGCACTATCGTTTGCACTGGCGACCCGCCACTGACACCGATTCCCAGCGGCAGGAAGCTTATCGATTACAAAGTGAGGGGGAAGCCAGCTACCGCCGCAACGGCTGGGATGCGGCCATTGAATCCCTCCAACAGGCCCAGGTCCTTTATCAGCAGTTGGACGATGCCCGAGGAAAAGCCTATGTGATCAATATTATTGGGCTGGCGTTTAACGATAAGGGAGAGTACGACCGGGCATTGGCCCTATTGGAAGAATCGCTGGCCATTAGTGAGGACATTGATTTTATTACGGGGCAAGATGCTGCGTTGGGTAATATCGCCAACGTATACCAGCGGCGGGGAGAATTTGAGCAGGCGCTGGGCTATACCCAGCGAGCCTTGGCGTTAAGTCGCCAGATGGGAAACGTGGGCAGCGAGGGAGTCAGCCTGGGGAATTTGGGGTTTATTTATGATGAGCTGGGGCAGTACGCCAAGGCGTTGGAGTATTTGCAGCAGGCGCTGGATATTAGCCGCCAGGTGGGCGATCGCGCCACTGAGGGCACTTTGCTAAACAATATCGGTCTGTCCTATGACGACCAGGGGCAACACCCCAAGGCGCTGGAGTATTTGCAGCAGGCACTGGTGATTCGTCGGGAATTGGAAACGCCGGCGGACGAGGGGGCAACCCTGAGCAATATTGGCGTGGTGTATGTGAACCAGGGAAAACTCGATTTGGCGCTGGAGCATTTTCAGGCGGCGCTGGCCCTAAGTCAGCAAGTGGGCGATCCCTTCGCAGAAAATACCGTCTTGAACAATATTGCTCTGGTATATAGCTCCCAGGGCAAAGGGGCGCAGGCCCTGGAGTTTTACCAACGGTCCCTAGCTATTAGCCAACGAATTGGCGATCGCGCTGGCGTCGGCACGGCTCTCAATAATTTGGGGTTGCTCCATAGCGAAGACGGGAATTATGAAGCGGCGCTGGAGCATTTGCAGCGGGCGTTTAGCCTAATGGAGCAAATGGGTGATCGCCTAAATATGGGCACCACCTTGGGTAACCTGGGGCAACTTTATGCGGCGCTGGAGGAGTATCCCAAGGCTGAAGCTAAATTTCGAGAAAGTGTGGCCGTGTTGGAAGCGGTGGAGCGAGATTTACCCACGGCCGACCAGTCCCGAATCGCCTTTTTTGAAACCCAGTCCTATATCTATTCCTTTTTACAGGGCACATTGTTAGCCCAGGGCAAAGCAGGCGGGGCACTGGAAATTGCGGATCGCTCCCGAGCCCGTTCCCTCGCCCAGTTTCTCAATCCATCCACCACCGAACAACCGCGATCGCCCCTCAATTTGGCGCAAATTCAGTCCATGGCGCGGGAAAAAAACGCCACCTTAATTGCCTATTCCATTAACTACGAACAGCTCAATATTTGGGTGGTGGATCCCTCGGGCACGGTCACCTTACGCCAGGGGGATCCCGCCGCCGCTGGGTTGTCCTTTGAGGCGATCGCCTCCCAAATTCAGCGATCCGCCAGCGCCCCCGCTGATATCAGCGGATTTTTTTCCCAGGAACAGTTCCGCATTAGCCTCAGCAGCTTACGGGGTGGTGAAGGCAGCGCCTGGCGCGGGGAACCCAAGGATCTTAAGCGAGCCTATCAGCTATTGATTGAGCCTATCGAAGATCTACTGCCCGATGGCGAGTCGGGAAATCGCCTCATTATCGTGCCTCACCGGGAACTGGGCACCGTGCCCTTTTCGGCGTTGATTGATGGGGGCGATCGCTTTCTGCTGGATCGGTACGCCATCACCGTCACCCCGTCCCTGGATATTTTGAACGCCGTTCAGCAAAAATCCCCCACCGCCACCGGCAGCCCCCTAATTGTGGGCAACCCCAGCCCTATGCCCGAGCAACTGTCCCCCCTCCCCGGTGCGGAAGTGGAAGCCCAGGACATCGCAACGGCCCTAAAAACCACCCCTTTAATTGGCAACCAAGCCACCGAAGCCACCGTTAAACAGCGGCTGGAAAACGCCAGCATCTTGCACTTTGCCACCCACGGCATTGTGGCCAACAGCGATCGCGATATTCAAGGCAATTGGCTAGCTTTAGCGGAAACCGGTGGTGGCGAAGATGGCAAGTTGACGTTAGCGGAAATTTTTAACAGTAATCTCAATGCCCAGCTCGCCGTGCTTAGTGCCTGCAATACGGTGAGCGGCGAGGTGACCGGCGAAGGGGTGCTGGGGCTAGCTCGAGCATTTTTAAAAGCCGGCGTGCCGACGGTAATTGCCAGCCTATGGCAGGTGCCCGACGAACAAACTCGCATTTTAATGGAAGCGTTTTATCAGGAGCTGTTGGCGGGCAGAACCTACGCCGAAGCCCTCCGCATCGCCCAGCTAAAAGTGCGCGCCCAGTCCACCAATCCTCGCAACTGGGCTGCTTTTATGGTGATTGGCGATGGCGATCGCACCCTTAGAATCCAATAGAAACTAAGACTAACTTTAAGTCGCCAATCTAAAAAACAACCAGCTTTTCAGCATCGTTTATCAACAGAAAGCCTTGTCGACTGTTGGGTAAAAGAGAACAAAAGACGCCTTAGTAAGTTACGCATTTCTGATAATACCAATTCTCCAATATTGCGAGATAATTGATGAACATTGATGGTGACGCT
>ERZ1740067.207-NODE-207-length-49245-cov-9.481500_pt1 | contig 49245 bp, 38 predicted proteins | sample MGYA00581736_ERZ1740067 | MGnify/ENA primary metagenome ERZ1740067 (study PRJEB43018, sample SAMN04849236) | marine metagenome | isolation source: floating plastic debris | place: Pacific Ocean | collected 2008-08-27 | study: EMG produced TPA metagenomics assembly... | reverse complement strand
GGAGCCAATGAGGATACAGCCTTCAACGCCAGCACCGGCGACGATCTGTACGGGCGCACCGGCATCCACCAGCGTGATGAAGTTGGAATAGGGTATCACCGAGACATCTACCATGCCTGCGCCGAACAGCGTCACGACATCGGTGGTTGTGGGGGTGACGACAAAGTCGAGGTCCACGCCGTCGGCTTCAGCCAGCTTGCGTTCCTTGGCCAGGAAGATACCCAGATTGCACAATCCACCGCCATGGGTTGCCTTAATCCGGGTCAGGCCCTGCGCCGCAGCCATGCCCGGCGACATCAGCCCTGCAGGGATCGCCAGACTGGCTGCGGCCGCAGCGCCGCCTTTAAGAAAGCCGCGACGGCTTGCTTCTTGAATTTTATGGTACGTGTTTCCGCATCTTTCGCACATGTGATGTCCTCTCTGTCAGGACACAAACGAAGGAGCAGGGGCGGAAAACAGACGAACGACCCCGTCACTTCATTTGTGACAGTTTCGGCACGCCAACCAGAAAAGCAGTCAGGCGGATCGGTAAGAGAACCTCACCTGGCGCTTTGCGCTGTCACAACGTTGCTGCAGGAGCAGACCTCTCTCAAAGCAGCTCGGCTCAGAAAGCTGCAAATTTTGCGAAGATGGCCGCAATTCGCCCCGTTTTTCTGCCTGAATGGTACTTTTTTGTGCGCGATGCATATCGGGTTTGGGCCGAACATCTGGTTTCAGGAGTAACCGAGACGATACAACGCGCCTGCTAGAATCTGAATCCCGTCGACAATGTCGGGGATGTTTGAAAGCTCCTCGGGTGTATGGCTGCGCCCATCTTTGCTGCGCACGAACAGCATGGCGACGGGGCAAATCCGACTCATCTGTTGGGCGTCATGCCCGGCCCCGCTCGCCATACGCAGCGTCTGGATGTCTGCCGCGTCGGCTGCATCTTGCAGGGTGTTCAATAGCCCCGGGTCGCTTTGGCATGGCGCATGATCGAGCGTTAGACGGCGCGTGAGTTTCAGGCCTCGCTTGGCGGCGATCTTGTCCATGATCTGGTTATGCGTATCGTGAAGCGCTTTGGCGGCCGCTGGGTCCGGGTCGCGCGCATCTATGGTGAAGGTCACGCTGCGCGGGATGATTGCAGGCGCATTTGGGGCGATGCTGCACTGGCCAATTGTGGTGACGGCCGGGCGGCCCAGAGCCTCGGCATGGGCAATGGCTGCAGCGGCGATCTCGACCATCCCGGCCATCGGATCGGCCCGAATGTCCATCGGGAAGGCCCCCGCGTGGTTCGAGACGCCGGTCAATGTGACCTCTGTATGCCGGATATGAGTGATCGCATCGACCACCGCGACTGAAAGATCGGCATCTTCAAGGATCGGGCCCTGTTCGATGTGCAACTCGATAAAGCCTGCAATATCGTTACGGGCGACCTCACCGATGCGGGCCGGATCGAATCCGCAGGCGCGCATTGCGGCGCTGATCGGGGCACCAGCCTCATCTACCACGATTTCGCAATCCTCCGGGCTCGACCGCCCTACGATCGCACGCGAGCCCCAAAAGCCAGCGTTGGGAAAGCGGCTGCTTTCTTCTTCACAAAGGCTGACCAGTTCCAACGGGCGTTTGGGCGGTCCAAAGGTTTCAAACAAGGTCTTGATCGCCACCAGTCCCGCAATCACACCAAGCGCCCCGTCATAGCGCCCGCCAGAACGCTGGCTGTCGATATGCGAACCGGTGACGAAAGAGGGGCCGGAGCTTTGCCCCTCAGCTTTGGCCCACAGGTTGCCTACCTGATCAAAACTTGTTGTAAGCCCGGCCTCTTGCGCCCAGGTCTGCACTTGGGCCTGCGCCTTTTGCCACGCATCGGTATAGACCAGCCGACAGACCCCAGTCTCGCCCACCGCGCCATGCTGTGCCAGCGAGAGGATCATATCTTCGACCATCTCGGGATCGATCTTGGGCATGTGGGGCTCTGACATCATTGGTGCTCCTTTTTCGGCACAGTGGAGCGGTGTAGCGCGCGAAGACCAGCGGCATAAAACGCTTGTGTCCTTTTGGCGTAGAAATCGATTAACTTTCAGGCAGTATCCGCGAATTTGTGCGGTTTGCGATCACCTACGACGGATTGCATGCCATTTTTGGGCCAATTCACAGACAAGCGGCCCGATGCCAATTTAGCCTCAACCAACAAGCAAAAGCTGTGGGGATCGGATGAAGGCGATTGGTATCGACGTGGGCGGGACGTTCACAGATTTGATCTATGTGGATCGTCGGACCGGGGCGCAAGGCGTACACAAGGTATCGACCACGCCAGACGATCCGTCGCGGGGCGTGATAACGGGGCTGTCGGAGCTCATGTTAGAAGGCGCGATTGCCGCAAGCGACATAGCCCAAGTCTTTCACGGCACGACGACCGCAACCAATGCGGTGCTAGAGGCGCGCGGCGCCTGTGCTGGGATGATTACCAATGAAGGGTTTCGCGACGTGCTGCATATCGGTCGCCATCAACGACCCGATCACTATTCCATCATGCAAGAGATCCCCTGGCAAAACCGCCCCCTGATCAAACGGCGCTACCGCAAGACCGTGCCGGGGCGACTGGTCCCGCCAACTGGTGCAGAACTTGAACCGCTGGACGAGGCAGCAATTCGAAAAGCCGCACAAGAGTTGAAGGCTGATGGGGTCGAGGCAGTGGCGATTTGCTTTCTCTTTTCCTACCTCAACCCGATACACGAAAATCGGGCAAGGGCTATTGTGGCCGAAGAAATGCCGGATGCATTTGTCACGACGTCCTCGGACATCTCGCCCCAGTTTCGCGAGTTTGAACGGTTCACAACCGCGGCCCTTGCCACCTTTGTTGGCCCCAAGGTCGGCAGGTATGTCAGGAATCTTGAGGGCGCGTTGGCAGATCAAAAGATCGGTGGCGATTTGCGGATCATGGCGTCAAACGGCGGCGTTGTGACGCCCCGGATGGTGATTCAGAACCCGGCGCTAACGATGATGTCTGGTTTGGCCGCAGGCGTTCTTGGCGGCGCATGGGTTGGGCAGCGCTGTGGGCGGGACAAAGTGATCACCTTTGATATTGGCGGCACCTCAGCGGATATTGGGATTGCGGTCGATGGGGTCTGTGCCGAGACGGATGCGCGCTCGACCTCCATCGCAGGATTCCCCCTTTTGATGCCGATGCTTGATATCCACACGATCGGGGCTGGGGGCGGTTCAATCGCCCATGTGGATCGGGGCGGCGCCTTTAAGGTTGGGCCACAAAGCGCGGGGGCTGATCCGGGGCCCGCAGCCTACGGACGCGGGGGCACCAAGCCCACGGTGACGGATGCGAACCTTGTCTTGGGGCGGCTGGAACCGGGTGATTTTCTGGGCGGCGAGATGGAACTGGATTTGGAGGCCGCGAAAGCGGTCATCAACGAACTGGCGGCGGAGCTGGGCATGGACCCGCTAGAGGCGGCCGAGGGCGTGTTGACGATCCTTAACGCCAATATGGCCAATGCGATCCGGTCCCGCACGGTGCAGCGCGGCATTGATCCGCGCGCCTTCTCACTGGTGGCGATGGGCGGTGCAGGACCGTTGCAGGGGGCTGAGGTGGCTGGAATGTTAGAGGTCCCCGAGGTCATTGTGCCGCCGCACCCCGGAATTACATCTGCCTTGGGTCTTCTGATCGCCGATCTCAAATATGACGTGATTCACACCCAGTTTCAGGTCTCGACCTCCGCCGATCTTGCCTTGTTCAACAGCGAATTTGCCGAGATGGAAGCCAAACTCACCGCACGGCTGGCCGAGGACGGCCTGAGCACGGACGATGTGCGGTTCGAGAGGGCCGGAGATTTGCGCTATCTCGGCCAAGGCTATGAACTGCGTGTGCCATTTGAACTGGGTGCGGTGACCGAGGCCGCGCTGGAAGAGGTCTGGCAGCGGTTTCATGACAGCCATGCCGCCGAATACGGCCATGCCTTTGAAAGCAGTGCGATTGAGGTTGTAAATTTGCGAATGACAGCTGTCGGTCCATCGCCCGACCTGGACTTGCCCACACTGGAAGGCGGCAAAGGACTGGACGCGGCGTATGTCCGGACGCGCCAGGCGGTGTTCCGGGTTGATGGTCGGTTGCAAAGTTTTGAGACGCAAGTCTATCGCCGCGATCTTCTGCCACTGGGGGTGCCGGTGCCCGGGCCTGCGATTCTGCTTCAAAAAGACAGTACAACCGTCGTGCCACCTAGGGCCACAGCCATACCCCATGAAACGGGCAGTGTGATTATCAGTCTGGAGAGCAAGTCATGAGCCGCATCGACCCCGTCACCGGTGCTGTCATTCAGGGGGCGCTGGAAAGCATCGCCTTGGAAATGGGGCACAAGCTGATGCGCATGTCCTACTCCTCGATCATTCGCGAATCCGAAGACTTCGGCGCTGCCCTGACCGATGCCGAAGGGCAGCAAATGTGCGAGTGTCGGATGTCCACGCCTCTGCAATCCGGGCCGATCCCCGGCTATATCCGCAACGTGCTCAAGGTGCTGGCAGAACGGGATGACCCCGTGCGTCCCGGCGATGTCATCATGCACAACGACCCCTACGGTGGGGCGTCGCACGGGCCTGACGTGGCTTTTTGTGTTCCCGTCTTTCAGGGTGAGGCGCTGATCGGCTGGTCCGCCACGACAGCGCACCATCTGGACATTGGTGCCCTGAGCCCGGGCAGTTGCGGGATTGTGGATGCTGTAGACACCTATGCAGAAGGTCTTCAGTTCAAAGCGATAAAGGTCTTTGATCAAGGCAAACGCAACGATGCGGTCTGGCATATCTTGCGCGCCAATATCCGCGCCACTGATCTGGTCGTCGGCGATATGGAGGCGCAGATCGAAGCGGCCCGCATCGGGGCGGCGCGGCTTTTGGGGCTGGTGGACCGTTACCGGTTGGACAGCACGATGGCCGCTTTTCACGACCTGATGGACTATTCTGAACGGCTCATGCGCGATGCGATCCGCGCTTTGCCAGATGGGGAGTATTCTGCAAGCACCATGCTTGACGGTTACTTGGATGACCCAAACCCCGCGCGCCGTGAATTGCCGCTGGTGGTGACGCTCAAGGTTCAAGGGGATGATCTGACCGTCGATCTGAGCGGCACTGCGGCGCAAGTGCCTGACAAGCCGATCAACATGCCGCTGGTGGGCACCGTGGATTGCTCGGTCTGGCTGACGATCCGGTCAATCTTGCTCGATACCGTGACCTATGGGCCGATCCCGCAGAATTCGGGCCTGACCCGACCGATCACGATTGAGGCGCCCAAGGGCACGCTGGTCAATCCGATCTTCCCTGCCCCTGTGATCGCGCGTTTCTGTCCGGGCAACCAATTGGCCGATACGGTAATGAAGGCCTTTTCGCAGATCGTGCCAGAGCAGGTCTCGGCCGGGATTGGCAATTTGCGGGTCGTGGCTCTGTCCGGCCTGCGGGACGGCGACCATTGGGTGCATATGGAGATTATGGAAGGCAGTTACGGCGGGCGCAAAGGGCTCGATGGGATGGATGCGGTAGATACGCTCTATGCCAACACCCGCAACAACCCGATTGAAGATATTGAATCTCACATTCCTATTCGCGTGGAACGCTATGAGTTGCGTGAAAACGCAATGGCTGCAGGACAATGGCGGGGCGGCATCGGTGCCATCCGCGAGTTCACCTTTCTCGATGAGGCGGGCTTTTCTCTCGAAGGTGAGGGGCATGCCTTCAAGCCTTGGGGGTTCGATGGTGGCGCAGACGGCTATGAGGCCGAGCTGACCTTGGTTCATACCGATGGCACAACCACCAGCCTGCCATCCAAGGTGCCATATTTCAAAGTCAAAGCCGGGGAAAAGCTGGTGTCGGTTGGTCCAAGCGGCGGCGGATATGGCGACCCGAAGAAGCGTCCGCCAGAGGCGGTCGCGGACGACATCGAGGATGGCTTGCTCAGTGAAGAAACGTCGAAAACGATTTTTGGATAGGATCTCCGCCCGCCAGCCGGCTAGACATGCTGATACCGCTCTGAAAGGTCGCGTCCGATCTGTTCTGCAAACCGGGAGGCGGCGACCGACAGGCTGCGCCCGGCCAATTGCCCCATCCAGAGTGTCCCGGGGGCGACATCTCGTGCATCTATCAGCCGGGCGGTGAGATATGTGTCTTGAACCGGGGCAAGAGGGGCGCCGCTTTCGATTTGAAACGTCACCGCCATAGTCTTGGCCACATGGGCCTTTAGGTACTCAAACGAGTTGCTTTCCAGCTCTGGTGAGCGGGCGTAGGATTTCTCCTGAAGCGCCGCATCCACCAAGGCCCGGCTGCCAAATCCAACACCTGGCATCGCCACAGGATGCTCGTAACACTGGCGCAAACGCAGCTGTTCAAAATGGGCAAGCGGGTGGTTCGGAGCCATCACGGCAGCCAATCGCTGGCGGACGCCCAACAGCGTCTTGAACTCAGGCACCTCTTCGGCGCCAAACACAAGGGCAAGATCAATCACGTGGCTGGCCAAGGCGCTTTGCGCTGCCCGATGTTCCATCACCACGACCTCAAACGTCACATTGGGATATGCCGACTGGTAGCTGCTTATGTGGCGAGGCAGAAAGTAGGGAACCAAGGCCTGACTGCAGCCAATCCGCACCTCGCCTCGACGCATTCCGGAAAGATCCGCCAGGCGCGAGGTCAACTTTCCAGTTTCGGAAAAGGTCTCGCGTATGTGCATTATCACCAGTTCCCCGGCAGAGTTCAACTCGACCCCCTGCGGCCCACGGTCGAAGATCTCATAGCCGATCTCTTCCTCATAGGACTGCAATCGCCGCTGAACCGCTGAAGGGGTCAGCGACAAGTTGTCGGCTGCCCCTCGGATAGAGCCGGTTCGGGCAATGGCATCGATGACCCGGAAGGTGGTGAGGTGTTTCATATCAAAAGCTTACGTGGGTGTACGATTTTCGGCAACGCCTTGGTCGAAAAATAGCAGACGACAGCAACGCGAATTCGGAACAGGCTTGATCCGGTACTGGGGGTACGTATGCAGAATCGGCAAAATCACTTACATTCAGATCGTTGGACGCCACTCAACGATGGTTCCGCTGTGTCCCTTCTGCGGCCTGCGCGCAACTCGCGGCCGATCCGCTTTGTCGCCGACCCGAAATCGGTCGAGGCGGACATGGCGCGCTCTGCACTGATGATCATCGACATGCAGAACGATTTTCTGAGCGACGAAGGTTGGTTCGCCACCTCTCGTTGCGCGGATGTGTCCCGTCTGTCTGACGTGGTGGGGCGGATCAACGCTTTGAGCGCTGCCTTTCGCAAAGTCGGATCCCCCGTGATCCACATCAACTGGGCGGTCCGGTCTGACGCGGCCAATCTGCCCGCCAATGTTCTCGACAAAGGGTCCGATTGCGGGGCGCGCCCCGGTTACGGCGACCAGATCGCGTCTGGGCGGGTGCTGGTGGACGGGGACTGGGGGGCGCAATCGGTGCCGACTATCGACAAGGGCACAGACGACATCGACGTGGGCAAGACCCGGCTAACCGGTTTTCGGGATAACGAATTGGACAGCATCCTGCGCCGCTTGGGCGTCAGCACTTTGTTTTTCACAGGCGTAAACCTTGACCGCTGCGTCTTTGCGACCCTCGCAGACGGATGTTTCAACGGGTTTGACGCGGTGCTTGTTGAAGACGCCACGACGACAGTGTCCCCGTCCCATGTGACGGACGCGATTCTTTACATCATCCGGCTGCTTTATGGCTTCACAGCCATGTCTGAAGACATCGTTGCAGCCCTTTCAACACAAACAAACATCGGAGCGAAGTCATGACTATTACACGACGGAATTTCACCAAACTCGCTGGTGCCGCAATGGCAACCACGCTTGCAGCCCCGGCGTTTGCTCAGGGCAAAACCAAGATCAAGATGATCCTGAATTGGCGTTATCAGGGCCCGCAATCCTGGTTCTTCCTTGCGCAGGACAAGGGCTATTTTGATGAGGCCGGGATCGACCTGACGATGGACCAGGGCAACGGTTCCGGCGCGGCGGTCGGCCATGTCGCGGGCGGGGCCTATGATGTGGGCTTCGGCGATGTGAACGCTCTCATCCGTTTGGCTGGAACCAAACCCGACGAGGCGCCGCTGTGTGTCTATCAGATGTACAACAAGCCGCCGTTTACTGTGGCCGTCCTAGCCGATAGCGACATTCAGACTGCCGAAGATCTTCAGGGGCGTCTGTTGGGCGGATCCGCGAATGACGGTGCGCTCAAGCTGTTCCCGGCTTTTGCCAATGTCGCCGGTCTCGATACCAGCGGCATTGAAATCCTGAACTTCAAATCGAACCTGCGCGAGCAGATGTTGAAGATTAAGGAAGTCGAGGGCGTCTTTGGCTATGTGAACACCATCCGCTTCTCGGCCAAGCTTTCGGGCATGAACCCGGATGAGGAGATCCGCTTTATCTCATACGGCGATTACGGGATGGATCTCTATTCCAACGGTCTGATCATTCCCAAGGCGATGGCTGAGGAAAGCCCCGAGATGGTCAGGGGCATGTGCTGGGCGATCAACCAGGGTGTCAAAGACACGCTGGCTGATCTGGATGCGGCGGTCGACGCGGTCGCGGCGCGCGAGCCGCTGATCAACAAGGAGATCGAGAAGGAACGCCTGATCGCGACGCTGCAGGACGAGATGAACCATCCTGAATTGGCGACGACCGGGCTGGGCAATGTCGACCCCGACCGCTTCAAACAGGCTATCGACCTTGTGGTGAAGGCCAATGCCCTGCCGCGGACACCAGAGCCGTCAGAGATTTTTTCGGATGCTTTCCTGCCTGCGGAAGACGAACGCATCTACAAGCTGCTCTGATCGAAATGGACCTGGAACTGAAAGACAAGGTCGTCGTGATCACCGGCCCGGCCAAAGGGATGGGTGCCGCCATTTCCATGGGTTTTGCCCGGGAAGGCGCGCATCTTGCCTTGCTGGGGCGCGACACGGCGGCCATTGGACCGGTATGCGAAGCGGCGCGTGCGAAAGGTGCCAAGGCAGAGATCTTTGCCTGTGACGTCACACAGTCTGACGCTGTTGCGACAGTGATCGAAGGTGTCTTGGCGGCCTTTGACGGCCAAATCGACATTTTGGTCAATGTCGCCGGTGGAACCGGGCCGATTGGCAAGACCGGCCTTGAGACCACGCAGGAGGAGTTTGACGACATCCTGCGTCTGAATGTTCTGGGTCCATTTAACCTGATACACGCCGTCGCCCCTGTCATGAAGACCAGGGGCGGCGGCAAAATCGTCAATGTGGGCGGCACCTTCGGGATGCGCGGGCGCGCGATGCGACTGTCCTATTCCAGTTCGAAATGGGGGCTCAGAGGCATGACAAAAAGTTTCGCGCTGGAGCTCGGGGCCGACAATATCAATGTCAATCTTGTGGCGCCGGGCATGGTCGATGGACCGCGCTTTCGCGATAAGGTCGTTCCGCAAGTGGCTGAGCAGCATGGAATTTCTCTGGAGGAGGCCGCTGCAAAACACGCTGCGGACTATGCGCTTGGTCGGGTGAGCACGGATGAAGACGTGGCGGCTGCAACGCTGTTTCTCGCATCTCATCGCGCAAGACAAATCACCGGCGTAGACCTGCCGGTCGACGGGGGATGGGCCGCGCTATGACAGACATGATTTTAACGGGCGGTTGGGTGGTCAATGCAACCGCACGCGATGTGGCGGACGTCGCCATCACCGACGGGCGCGTGTCGGCCATCGGTGCGCCGGGAACGCTGGGCGATGCGGCAGAGGTGATGGACGTCACCGGACTGCACCTGATCCCGGGAGCCATCGATATGCATGTGCACTTCCGCGAGCCCGGTTACACCCACAAGGAAGACTGGGAAACCGGCACGCGCGCAGCGGCCATGGGCGGCGTGACGACCGTGTTCGAGATGCCCAATACCCATCCTCCCACGCGCTCGGTCACCGAGTTCCGGCAAAAGCAGGACTGCGCGAAGAAAGCCTGCGTTGACTTTGGGATCTATGGCCTTCTAGCCGAGGACAACATCGATGAGTTGCTGGAGCTGATTGAGGCGGGAGCAAATGCTTTCAAATGCTTCATGGGAAATACCTTTGGCAACCTGCCGTCGCCCTCGACCGGGGCAATGCTGGAAGGGTTCGAGATCATTGCAGGCTCGGGTCTGCGCATTTCGCTGCATGCCGAAACCGCATCGATCATGGCATGGCGACAGGCCAAGCTGGAGGCAGCGGGGCTGAACGATCCGCTCTGCCACATCGCTGCGCGGCCCGAGGTGGTCGCCATCGAAGCGGTGGCGCGCGCAGCGATCCTGGCGGAATGGACCGGTGCGCGCATCCATGTGCTGCATATCTCCTCCGCTGGCGAGTTGAGGCCGCTGGCCGAGGCCAAAGCCCGCGGCGTCGAGATCACGGGCGAGACCTGCCCCTGCTATCTGTTCCTGAACTCGGGCGATTACGAGCGGCTGGGCAGCGTGATCCGCGTGAACCCGCCGGTGCGCGAGGCCAAGGACAGCGCGGCCATCTGGGACGCGTTGCAAACCGGCATCGTGGACATGATCGCGACCGATCATGCGCCGCACACGCCCGAAGAGAAACGCAATGACGTGATATGGAAGGCCGATTGCGGCTTTCCGGGCGTGGAAACGCAAATGCCTCTGATGCTGACAGAGGTGGCCGCCGGGCGCATGTCGCTCGAGCACTACGTCAAGATCTCATCGGCGAACCCGGCGCGGGCGTTCGGCATGTGGCCGCACAAGGGGCGCATCGCCGTGGGCGCTTTGGCGGATATCACGGCGGTGGATTTGTCGCGCGAGGAGGTGATCGCGGCCGAGCGTTTGCATTCGCGCGGCAAGATCACCCCGTTTGAGGGCCGCAAGACCGTCGGCGCGCCGGTGCACACTCTGGTGCGCGGGGCCTTTGTGCAAAAGGACCGCCAGATCGTTGAAGGCATGGCCGGGCACGGGACACAAGTGACCGATATTCAGGCGATGCCGGCGCCAAGCCCGCAGAACGTCGATCAGAGCCTTGCTCATCTTTTGAGAGGCGCGATATGATCGGCAAGGAATTCGTGAAATTCGAAGGTGTTGGTGTCACTTACGGGGCAAGGGCCGACAAGACACAGGCGTTGTGCCCGACTGATCTGTCCATCGCCCAAGGGGATTTTGTCGCGCTGGTCGGCCCTTCGGGCTGCGGCAAGTCCACAATCCTCAAGCTGGTCAGCGAGCTTTTGAAACCCAGCGAAGGGCATATCTTTTTTGGCGGGCGGGAGCTTGGGGCAAAACCGGTTCGCGTGGGCATGGCTTTTCAAAGCGCGAGCCTGCTGCAATGGATGACGGTGCGCGACAATGTGATGTTGCCGCTCAAGATCGTGCCGCCCTTCAAGGCAGAATTCCGCGCCAAACGGCATGGCGAATTCAAAGACCGTGTCGATGCGCTGCTGGAACAAGTCGGACTGATCGATTTTGCCGACAAAAGCCCTTGGCAACTATCAGGGGGAATGATGCAGCGGGCAAACCTGTGCCGGGCGCTGGTGCATGACCCGGACCTGCTGCTCTTGGATGAGCCTTTCGGTGCGCTGGACCAATTCACCCGCGAAGAGCTGTGGCAGACCCTGCAAGACCTGTGGATGAGCAGAAAATCCACTGTGCTGCTCGTCACCCACGACCTGCGCGAGGCGGCTTACCTGGCCAACCGCGTTTGTGTGATGAGCGCGCGACCGGGACGCATTCTTGAGGATCGCGAGGTTGCTTTCCAAAGGCCACGGAAAATCGACATCACCTTCGAACAGAGCTTTATCCAGTTGGTGCAGGACCTGCGGCAGATGATCGTGCATGCCCCGGCCGTTGCCAAGGCGGATGCAGCATGAGCCCACGCCAGCAAAAACTCGCCTCTGCCGCGCTGATCGTCGGCGTTTTTGTCTTTTGGGAGCTGTTTTGCCTTGCCGCCGGTATATCGGAACTCATTCTGCCAAGACCCAGCCGGATCATCGAGGCGTTTCTCCAATTCGCACCCGCCATCGCGCCCCATGCCTGGCAAACCCTTTATACCACATTGGTGGGTTTCTTCTTTGGGGTGCTGATTGGCCTGTCGCTTGGGGTGCTGATCGGATCATCAAAGCTGGCCTACGACACTTGTTACCCGCTGCTTGTGGGCATCTCGTCCATACCCAAGGTCGCTGTGGTGCCGATTTTTGTCCTGTGGTTCGGTGCAGGGACCGTTCCCGCCATCCTGACGGCGATGATTATCTGCATTTTTCCAATCGTTGTGAACGTCTCGACCGGCATCGCCACGGTTGAACCTGAGTTGGAGGATGTGATGCGATCGCTCAAGGCCAGCAAGCTGGAAATCCTCTGGAACGTCGGTCTGCCCCGTTCGTTGCCTTATTTCTTTGCCGCTTTGAAGGTGGCGATCACGCTCAGCTTTGTCGGATCGGTGATTGCCGAGACCGTGGCCTCGAACAAGGGTGTGGGCAACATGATGCTAATCGCGTCCTCGCAATTCAATGTGCCGCTCGTGTTCTCGGGTCTGATGGTGCTCGCGGTGATGGGCATCTCTCTTTATGCGATTTTCGCCTTTCTCGAACGGCGCATGACGGGCTGGGCGACCCGTAAGAACATCGCTTGACATCCAACACGAACCAACAAGGAGAAGACCATTGCATAAACTACTGACAACAATCGCATTCGCGGTTGGATTTGCGGGGGCAGCCTTTGCCGAAGGTGTCCCGATCAAATTCACGCTGGATTGGAAAATCCAGGGCGTACATGGCTGGTTCTATCTGGCCAAGGAAAAGGGCTACTTTGCTGCAGAGGGCCTCGATGTGACCATCGACCAAGGCGAAGGCTCTGCTGCCACGGTCAGCCGGATCATGTCCGGGGCTTATGACGCGGGCTTTGGTGATATGAACGCCATCATCCAGAACGCCGCCACCAATCCGGACGAGGCCCCGGTGATGGTCTATCAGATCTACAACCAGCCACCTTTTGCCGTTTTGACGAAAACCGGCGGCCCTGTCGAAAGCCTTGCCAGCCTTGAGGGTCTGAAGGTTGGTGCGCCTCCGGGCTCTGCCTCGACCAAGCTGTTCCCGGCGCTGGCCTCGGCGGCCGGGTTTGATGCGGAAAAGGTCGAGCTGGTCAGCGTCAAGTCCAATCTGCAAGAGCAAATGCTGGTGCAGGATCAGGTCTCGGCCAGCCTTGTCTTCAACGTGACCAGTTATCTGAACATCCTTGGGATCGGGATGGACCCCGACAAGGATTTCACCTGGTACCCCTACGGTGCCTCGGGTCTGGACATCTACTCGAACGGCGTCATGGTTTCGCCCAAGCTTCTGGAAGAAAATCCCGAAGCCGTGCAAGGCCTTGTGAATGCCATTGCCAAGGCGATGGCGGATGTACTGGCCAATCCGCAGGAAGGGATCGACGTGATCACCGCCACAGAGCCGCTTTCCGATGGCGAGTTGGAGATGAAACGCCTGCAATTTGCCCTCGACAACCTGATCTTCTCGGATGAAAGCAAGGCCAATGGCATCGGCGCTGTTGATACCGAGCGACTGACGCGTTCGATTTCAACGATCCAAGGTCTCTATGATCTGCCCGATGCTCCCGCGGCGGAGGCTGTGTTTGACGCCTCGTTCCTGCCGCCCATGGAGATGCGGTCCTTCTGATCTGGCGATTGGCGTGGAGAGATCGACAATGACACAGCTTCACGTCAATGCAGCCCTTCTGGGGCCGGAGTATCAAACCTCCGGCCCCGTTAAGATTTTCATCGAAGCCGGGCGGATCAGCGCGATTGAGCCCGCGCCTGCACCGGACGGTCCCGCACGGCTTGCGATGCCCGCTTTGGCGGACGCCCACAATCATGCGCGGCCCTTGTCGACCACCTCCTTTGGGTGCGGTGGGAAGCCACTGGAACAATGGCTCCCGCAGCTTGCTGTGATGCCTGCCGTTGATGCCTATACCGCTGCAGCAGCCTCTTTTGCGCGCTCTCTATGCGGCGGTGCAACCAGCGTCATGGTGCACCTGACCCGCGCGATGGGGCAAAAACCTTTGCCTGAAGAAGCCCGGGATATTGCGCGCGCGGCCGCGGATGTGGGCGTGTCTATCGGCTTTGCCATCTCGATGCGCGACCGTAACCCTTTAGTCTATGGAGACCATGAGGCGCTTTTGACCGGATTGCCATCCGAGGTGGCGCAACTGGCCTACGACACATGGCTCAGGCCGTTGCCATCCGTCACAGAGCAACTTTCCCTTGTCGATGAGGTCGCGCAGGCCTTGGCAGATCAGCCCCACGTGGATGTGCAATATGGACCGACAGGTGTGCAGTGGTGCAGCGATGATCTGCTGCTGGCCATCGCGAAGGCTTCCGCGCGGACCGGACGGCGCATACATATGCACCTGCTTGAAACCAAGCCTCAGCGGGCGTGGCTGGATCAGACTTACCCGCAAGGCGGCGTTGCGTTTTTGAAAGAGATCGGGCTGTTGTCGGACCGGCTCACACTGGCCCACTGCGTATGGGCACGACCCGATGAACTGGAGCAAATCGCGGCTTCCGGCGCACGGATCGTGGTGAATAACTCGTCCAACCTGCATCTTTATTCGGGCCGCGCACCGCTTGCCGCGATGCACGTGGCGGGTGTTTCTATCGCGATGGGTCTCGATGGTTGCGCGCTGGACGAAGACGACGACGGCCTGCGTGAGTTGCGGCTTTACCATCTGTTGGGGCGCAATCCGGGCTATCCCGAAAACGAGGGTGTTTCCCACAAAGCTGCCCTGCGGGCGGCCTGTCAGACCGGACGCGCCGCCTTGGGCCTGCCGGATGGCGGTGTACTGGAGGTTGGCGGGCCCGCTGATCTGCTGATCCTGGATCTTGCTGGCCTTGACCGTGACGCGCTGATGCCTGTGCCTGCCAAGGACTTGCTCTTTGCCCGCGCAACTTCAGCGCATGTGGTCGACATCTGGGCGGGTGGAAGACGGGTCTTGCATCACGGCAAGGTCCTCGGCGTTGATCTGGCCCGGCTGGAGACCGATCTGCGCGATGCGTATCGCGCAGGACTGTCAGGCAAAGCGGCGTTGCTATCGCTCTGGCCGCAAGTGGAACACGCCATAGAAGATCACTACCGAGGGTGCTGCTAGGCACCTTATTTGGATAAGAAAAGGAAGAACACATGAGCGAATTGATCGTCAAGGCGGGTGGCTTCACCTTTGGGGCGCGGTTCGAGGATGCGGACGCCCCCAAGACATGCGCGATGTTCCGCAAGCTTCTGCCCTATTCGGGGCAGATCGTGCATGTGCGCTGGTCGGGTGAGGGGGTCTGGATTCCGCTTGGCGACGAAGATTTCGGTGTCGAGTACGAAAACCATACCAGTCACGCAGGACCGGGGCAGATCCTGCTGTATCCCGGCGGGATCAGCGAAACCGAAATCTTGCTGGCCTATGGCGGCGTCTGCTTTGCGTCCAAGATGGGGATGCTGGCCGGGAACCATTTCATCACACTGACTTCGGGGCTTGAGAACCTCAAGACGCTGGGCAATGCGGTGCTGTGGGAAGGGGCCAAGGATATCTCTTTCGAACTGGCCGGATCGTGACCAAGCGGATCATCAAGGCGGGGCTTTGCCTGATGAGGGACGGGCAAGTGCTTTTGGCGCGCAGCGGGGGAGATACGCATTTCCAGATCCCTGGCGGTAAGATCGAACCCGGCGAAAGCGATATCGACGCCCTGATCCGCGAGGTGCAAGAGGAGATGGCAGTAACGCTTGTCCCCGACAGCGCGGCGCATATGGCAACCTTTGAAGCCAAAGCGGCCGGGCGCGGTAATATGCTGGTCGAGGTCTGGCTGTATAGCGGTACGGTCGACAGCACCCCGAAGGCCAGCAGTGAGATCGTCGAGTTGGTCTGGCAATCGCCCGCCGAACCTTCGGTGCGCTGTTCAAATGTTGTGCGTCTGCATATCCTGACTTATCTGGCGCGTTGCCTCTCAGAGCAAGGACGCATCCCATGCCAGTCATAAGAACCGTTGCGGTATATTGTGGATCCAACAAGGGGCAGGGCGATACCTATCTGCGCGCGGCATCAGAGCTTGGCGCCGTGTTGGTGGCGCGCGATATCAGGATTGTCTATGGCGGCACCCACAAGGGTTTGATGGGCGCGTTGGCCGATGCGGCGCTGGCGGGTGGCGGTCATGTCACCGGGGTGATTACCGAGCGTCTCAAGGGAAAAGGCCACACCCATCAGCACCTGAACGCCGTTGAAACCTTGCCCACAATGCAGGCCCGCAAAAAGCGGATGATCGAGATGGCTGACGCATTTGTCGCGATGCCGGGCGGGATTGGAACCTTGGAAGAATTCATGGAGGTCTGGACGCTCAACCAATTGGGGGAGATTGCCAAGCCTGCAGGGCTCTATGATGCGCAGGGCTACTATCAGCCGTTGATGGGCATGGTGGATCACATGATTGCTGAAAAGTTCCTTCCGCCTTCCCACAGGAACGCGATTGTTGTGCAGCAGGCTCCTGCGGACTTGGTCGATGGATTGATCAACTTTGTGCCAGTGACGACTCAAAAGTGGATGAGCTAGGCGCTGGACAACATGCACCGCGCCCACTTGGTCAGAACCCTTGCAGCGCAGTGAAAATCGTCCAAAGACATGTGTTCTTCCGGGTTATGGCTGCCGTTTTCGTTCCGAATGAATAGCATACCGGAAGGCACGCCCAGCCCCGCAAAAGTTGCAGAGTCGTGACCGCCGCCAGAAGGTAAGCTCATGGTGCCCACATTGCAGTGCTGCGCCGCCGCAACGAGGTCCGATTGCACCGTGTCATCCATCGGAGCAGGTGCCGCGCGGGTTGCTGGCCCAAGGTCGATAGCGACATCACGCTTTGCGGCAATCTCTGCGGACCTCGCTTTCAAGTATGCGTCGAACCGATCCAAAATGGCCGGATTCTGGCTGCGCATATCCAGTGTGAACCCCACATGTCCGGGCACTTTGGTGATACCGTGCCGTTCTGGGTTTGTAGAGAACTCACCAAGGGTCAGGACCATATCACCGCCATTGGCCTCAATCTGATGCCACCATTGCTCCAGGCTTGAGACCAGCTCGGAACCGGCCATCACTGCATCCCGGCGGCTTGCACGAGGTACACCGCCAGCATGGGTGGTCTCGCCCGTGATGCTGGCGAACCTGTGCCGGATATTGCCGCGAATGCCTGTCACGATGCCGATGGGCAGGTCTGCTTCAACAAGGACCGGGCCTTGTTCAATATGGACTTCGACAAAGGCGCGGATGCGCTTGGCATCGAATTGGGCCTGGCCGTCCCGGATCGGTTGGGGATCAAAGCCAGAGATGGTCATGTGTTCGCCCAACGTCTGACCGGTGTCGGAGCGTCTTACCCGATCTGGCGTGTCGTTGGGAAGCAGACCAAAGGCGGCGCGGCTGCCCAGGTAATGCTCCGGGAACCAGATCATCTCTTCGGCGCGGATCACCATGAGGGTCACATCGCAAGGCGGCGTTGGACCGGCGCTTAATTCTTCGAGCATATAAAGCCCGGCCAGAACACCCGCCGCACCATCGTAATTTCCGCCATGGGGCACGGAATCGAGATGTGATCCGGTCATCAAAACAGGCGCATTTCGGTCCAGGCCAGGTAGGGTAACGTAGAGGTTTCCGATGGCGTCCGTCCGATGCTCGAGCCCAATGGTCTCGGACTCGCGCCGGATCATCTCATGCGCCGTGTTTTCAACAGGGCCAAAACTGGCGCGGGTAACGCCCGGCGGGTCGGCGCTGATCTCGGCTAGCTCGGTAAACAGCCGACATGCACGCTCAATTGCGCTCAAAACAGCGCCTCAGGTATGACCATGACGATCTGTGGCCATAGGATGATCAAACCAACCATGGTCAGCATAGCCGCCACAAAGGGCAGGATACCCCGATAGACATCGGCCAGTTCTCCGCGTCCCCGTACGCCTTGGACCACATAGAGGTTCATGCCCACCGGAGGAGTGATCAGCGCCAGTTCCATCATGATCACCAGAAAGATGCCAAACCAGACAGGGTCGATGCCCAAATGCAAAATGACCGGCATCACCACGGGGATGGTCCCGACCATCATTGACAGGGTTTCCAGAAAGCAGCCCATGACGAGGTAGAACAGCACAAGGATCAGAATCATCTCGGTCGCGTTCAGGCCAAGGTCAGTGACCGCGCGGCTCATGGCTTGTGGCACGCCCAAAAGACCGACGATGAAGTTCAGGAAGAACGCGGCCGTGATGATAAAGAGCAGCATGGCAGAGGTTTTGATCGTGGCGATGAACGCCGCATGCAGCATCGCAAAGCTTAACGCGCGGTTCGCGGCGGCCAGCCCGAAAGCCAGAACCACGCCCAACGCAGCGGCCTCTGTCGGGGTGGCCCAGCCACCGTAGATCGCGCCCATCACCACCACGAAAATACCCAGCGGTGGCAGCAGATAGCGCAGGCGACGCAGGCGCTCCGCACGTGGCGGCACCTCGGTGACCTGTTCGGCGAGCGAGGGGCGCCACAAAACGGCGGCGGCGATGATTGCCATAAAAAGCAGGGTCAGCAGGATGCCCGGCAGGATCCCGGCTGCAAAGAGTTGGCCGATCGACGTATTGGTCAGCGCACCATAGATAATCAGGTTCACCGAGGGCGGGATCAGGATACCAAGCGTCGCCCCGGCTGCGATCGTGCCCAGCACCAGTGGCTCGTGATAGGCGCGGCGTTTGAACTCGTCCAGCGCGACCGTCCCAATCGTGGCGGCGGTGGCGACAGATGATCCCGACACCGCTGAGAACATCGCACAAGCGCCAATATTGGTGTGAAGCAGGCCTCCGGGGAGGCGGCTAAGCCAATCGGTCAGGCTTTCATACATGTTGCGGGTAATGCCAGCGCGGAGCAGCAGTTCACCCAGCAAGACAAAAAGCGGAATGGTGGTCAGCAGGAAGTCATTCATCACCGACCAGAGATTTGTGCCAAAGGACAAGAGCACAGGCGGTCCGAAATAAACCAAAGCGCCCAAAATGCCCGTGGCCAGCATGGCGATACCCACATGCAAACCGATGAACATCAGCCCCAGCATGATCACAAAGCCGATAAGCGCGCCCGTGAGGTCAATCATTTTCGGGCCTCTTCGATTTCTTCCGCCACCGTGGGCGGTGCCAGCACGCGGTCGGCATTTGCCAAACCGTGGCGTAATGCCAGAAGACCTCTTAGTGCCGTCCACAGTGCGGAAACTGCGAAAACGACCAGACCGGCCATCCACAGGGATTGCGGAATCCAGAGGGGGACTTGCAGTGGGCTGGAAGAGACCGAGCCGAATGTCAGGCTATCGTCCAGCGTGCGCCAGCCCATATAGCCCATAAATCCCGCGCCCAGCCCCAAAGCGACATATGACAGGAGGTTAAGTCCTGCCTGCACCGGTCCAGGCAGCCGCAAGAGCAACACATCAATCCGTGTATGCGCGCGCTCAACCGCAGCAAGCGCCATGCCGAATGTGCCGGTGACAGCGACCACGTACCCGCCGATCTCATCCACGCCCTGCAGGGAATGGTTGAACAGCTTGCGGGCCAAGATCTCAAAAAAGATAAGGAAAGACAGCCCAAGACAGGCATAACCCCCGAGTATCCCGATAATGCGCATCTTTGCTTCCCCATTGCGAAGGGCGCACCGGTCCGGTGCGCCCTGTTTGATTTACTTCAGTTCGATGCCACGCGCCGCGCCGACGGTGGCGTTCCAGATCGAGGAGCAATCGGCAAAGCCCGCGTTGCAGCTTTCGGCCCAGCCCGGCAGAACCTTATCCATCGTTGCAGCGGTGACTTTCGCTTGATCCTCGGGCGAGGGGTCAACCAGCGTCATGTCAAACGGCGTATAATTCTCGCAGCCCTCGCCACCGGTGTTGCAGGCAATCGCCCAGCCGTTGTTCTCTTTGGCGAGCGCCCAGAAAGCGTCCTCAAAGCCCGCGAATTCGGCCTCCAATGCCGCCTTTTCCTCGTCCGAGAAGCTGTTCCATTTGTCGAGATTGATGAAATGCGCGTTCACCGACCACGAAATGCCCAAAGGCAGGAAGTGGGTGGTCACTTCGGGCCAGTTGCCGGTGTTGCCCGAGGTGGGGGAAGTGATCGCACAATCCACAACGCCGCGCTGGAGGGCGGGGTAGACTTCTTTGAAGCTCATGGTCACTGGGGTCGCGCCCAAAGCCTCGATCAGGGTTGACATCGACGAGGTGTAGGACCGGATCTTGAGGCCCTCGAAATCGTCAAGACTGGCTATCTCGGCATTGCAGTAGAACACTTGCGGACCATAGGGCCAGACGGCCAGTGGCTTGGCGTTGAATTTCTCCGCCACGCGTTTTTCCAGTTCGGGCATGAAGGCATCGACGGCCTCTTCGAGCTGTTCCATCGAGGTCGAGACCCCGATCAGGTCGATTCCTTCCAGGAAGGCATCGTCCCGGGCCGCAGCGCCCACAGTGCTTTGCACGATGTCAAAAGCGCCTGTCCGCACCATCCGCAGTGTGTCTTGCATATCAACGCCCACCACGTCGAGCGGATTGAAGTTGATCTCAAGGTCAATGCCGGTTTTCTCGGACAGGCCCGCGTAGAACTCCTGTTCCAGCGCGGTGTGGAATTTATGGGTGGAGACCAGCCCGGTGGCCCGGATTGATGTCTCGGCCAAGATCGGTGTTCCGGCGACCACAAAGCTTGCGGCGGCCAGTAGGGATGTCATTTTCATTGTGTTTCTCCGTGTTGGTTTGTGGTTTGGCTGCTAGGAGGAGACGCAGCGAAATGCCGGGCGATGTCGATGCGACGCGCCCGCCAAATCTGACCGTCGAGGCCGGCCAGAAATTCCAGAATTTCGGTAACCGCGCGGAACCGTGCAGGACGGCCCGTGATGCGCAGGTGGAAACCAATAGAAAGGGTTGAAGATTTGCCGCGCTCTGCTTCAGCCAGCAATTGCCGGATGGCGTCTTTCACATAGTCGACCATCTCGGACGCCCGGGTGAAGCCATTGGGATGAAAGAATTTCATGTCATTGGCGTCGAGATTGTAGGGCACCACCACCAGCCCTGACGGATCGGCATAGGGCAGGTCATCGTCGAACGCGTTGGACGTGTAGGTATAACCTGCCTCCGCCAGCAGGCCTCGCGTCCATGGGCTTTCCGATCCCCGGCAAAAGAAGCCAACGGGCCGCGTTCCCGTTTTGGTTTCAATCGCATCCGTCGCGCGTGTCAGGGCCGCGCGTTCCGTCTCAATGTCGGTGAAATCCGCGTGCGGACGCCAAAGCCAACCATGATTGGCTGCCTCGTGCCCGGCTTCGGTGATGGCCCGGGCTAATTGCGGGCTGCGTTCCACTGCGCGGCCGCACATCAAGAACGTCGCAGGGGTCCCGGTGTCTTTCAACGCATCCAGAAACCGCCAAAGCCCGACACGGCTGCCATAAGCAAAGATCTGTTCCTGTCCCTGATCGCGCTGGCCGCCCGGCACGACGCTCAGCACCTCTCCGACACGCTCGGAGGTGGGGTCGCCGTCGCCCACTTGCATCTCGGCGCCTTCTTCGTAATTGACAGCGACAGAGACAGCCACACGGGCCCCATTGGGCCAAATGATCTGCGGCGGCGCGCCAGCATATCCGATGAGGTCCCGTTCAGACATCGAACAATTGCCCCCAACCTTTGATCCGTGCCGGGTCGTCGCCGGCGACTTGCATCGACTTCCAAAGGGCGGTCGAGACGCTGTCGAGCACTGGGATGCCGGTTTCAGCCTCGATGATAGGCGCGAGCCGCGCGCCCCGGAAATTGGTGCAATAGATGGTGATCGCGTCTGGTCTCTCGGCTGCAACGGCGCGGCACAACTCAAGAATGTCGGCCTCGGAATATGTCGCGAAAGAAAAGTTCCCAGGGTCGCCAAGGTGCTTTTCACCCGCAATCTCAAATCCTTCCGCGCGATAGTTGGCGAGGATGCGGGTCTGGATCTCGTCCAGATAGGGCGTCACGAAAGCCACGCGCTTCGCCCCCAGCTTTTCCAGCAGTTCATTCATCGCCAGGATGGACGAGCACGCCTTGACCCCCGTGCGCGCCTCGATCTCGGCGATCAGTGCGCGATCGGTGTCAAATCCCAGCCAGCCCGAAGATGTGCCATTCCAGCAAATGGATTGCACCTGCGCGTCGGCCAAGAGTTCAGCCGCCGCCAGCATGGGTTCGTTGGTGAACTGGCTAAGAGCGTCATCCTCCATCGATATTTTCAGCACACGGAACCGCGCAAAGTGTGCCGAGGCGTCCGGCAAGTCCGCCAGCATCGCGGCCGTCAGGGGTTCCAGCACCGTGTTGGATGATGGGGTGAGCATGCCCAAACGTGTGCTGGCCAATTGCGCTGTCATGCGGGATACCTCATCTGATGAAACCTGTTTTGCTGATCAATCCGAACAGTTCGGAGCAAACGACTGCGGCGATGCTGCGCATCGTCATGAAGCACCTGCCGGATGTGCGGGGTTGGACAAATGTCGCCGCGCCGAAGATGATTACCGATCCCGCGGCATTGGAGCAGGCCGCCGGGTCCATCGCTGATGCCGACTTGCCACCAGCCTCTGCGGTTATCGTGGCAGCTTTCGGGGATCCCGGCGCTGTCGCCTTGGCACAACGGTTGGACTGTCCCGTTGTCGGCATAGGAGCTGCGGCTGCGCGGGCGGCGGGGCAGGACGGTGCGCCTTTTGCCGTCGTGACAACAACGCCCAAGCTCGCCCCGGCCATTGACGCTTTGATGCAGGCCCATGGCAGCGGATATCTGGGCTGTTTTCTCACGCCCGGTGACCCCGAGGCGCTGATGGCTGATCCGGCCGCGCTGGATCGTGCGCTGATCAGGGCTTGTCGGGCGGCCACGCAGGCCCAAGCACAGCGGGTCATCATAGGCGGCGGCCCTCTTGCCGAGGCAGCAATCCGCATCGCAAGCGAGGTCGCGGTACCCCTGGTGCAGCCTCTTGTCGCCGCCTGTCAGGAGGTCGGATCTAGAACAGGACATCCGGGGCCTCCCGTTCCAGATGGGTCCCGATCGGGGCGCTGACAGGGGCGCCATCCTTGGCGACGGTCACGCCGCGCAGGATCGTGCGCACGGGCCAGCCTGTGATCTCAAAACCCTCCCATGGCGTGTAGTCTGATCCGTGGTTGAGATCGGCCTGCCGGATCGGTTTGGACAGGCCCGGGTCCCACAGGGTGATATCGGCATCCGCGCCGACCATGATGGCGCCCTTTCGGGGGAACAGCCCGTATAGCTTGGCGTGGTTGGTGGCGGTGATGGCCGCGAAGCGCTCAAAGCTGAGCCGTCCCTTCACGACACCTTCGGAAAAGAGGATCGGCAGACGTGTTTCGACCCCGGGAATGCCATTGGGGATGTTTCGAAAGCTCTGACGCGCGCCGGGCGCATCCTTGCCCGATGGATCGTTGAACCGGAACGGGCAATGGTCAGAGGAGAACAGATCAAAGGCGCCTTGTTCGATCCCGGACCAGATCTTGGGCCATTCATCGGAGGTCCGGGGCGGAGGCGAGCAGACATATTTCGCGCCATCAAATCCATCGCGGTCCAGATCCTGCGCGGTGAGGGTAATGTATTGCGGGCAGGTTTCGGCGAAAACGGTCAGGCCCCGCTGGCGCGCGCGCACGATTTCTTCGGTCGCCTCGCCGTTCGAGACATGCACGATGGTCAACGGCACGCCCGCGATTTCCGCAAGGCTGATGGCGCGGTGGGTTGCCTCACGCTCTACGGGGACAGGACGGGTGGTGGCGTGGTGATAGGGGCCGGTTTCGCCGTCGCGCTCTGCCTTGTCGCGCAAAAACTCGATGGCATCTTCGTTTTCGGCATGGACCATGACCATGGCGTTCTGTTCTTTCGCCACAGCCATCACATCCAGGATCTGCCGATCACTCAACGCCAGCCCGGCATAGGTCATGAAGACTTTGAAGCTGGTGTAACCGGCCTGAATGAGAGCCGGCAGATCCTGGCCCAATGTCACCGGGTCGGTCTGTTTGACGATCAGGTGGAAGGACACATCGGTCAGGCAATTGCCTTCCGCCTTGGCACGATAGGCGGCGACGGCCTCGCGCAGGGTTTGACCCTCATCGGGCAGGCAGAAAGGCAGGACGGTGGTGTTGCCGCCACAGGCCGCGGATCGCGTGCCGCTGGTGAAGTCGTCGGCCATTTCGATACCCGGCCCCGAGGGCTGGGAGATATGGACGTGGCTGTCGATGCCGCCGGGCAGGGCGACCAGACCGGCGGCATCGATGACCTCGGCCCCTTTCAGATCGGTTCCAAGCGTTACAATCTTGCCGCCTGTGATCCCGATATCGCACTGCGTCGTCCCGCTGGCCGTGACGACGCGTGCGCCGGTGATAACGGTGTCATGTGTCATGAAGGCACTCCTGCGATGATGGCGGCAAGAGCAAGGTCCAGCCCGGTCGAGGCTTTGGCCGCCGGTCGCGCCGCACGGTTGCTGTAGTTTGGCGAAAGTTGAAGCATCGCGATGGCTTGCGCCGTCGCGGCTGCGATTGGGTCGATCAGGATGCCGGGGCTGTCTTTCGCGATCTTCGGCGCGAGCCCGGCCAAGGGCGCACCGCCAAGGATGATGACATCCGCGCCATCGTCCGATGTTGCTTGTCCCGCAAGGGCGATCAGGTCGCTTTTCAACTCCGTCGCGATGTTGTCAATGGACACGGGCGGGTCTTTGGGGCAGCGCACACCGGTAAAGCGCGCATCAAGACCGGTTTGCAGCACGCAATCCTGATACCACCGCACCATATGCGGAGAAAACGTGACCACTGCAAAGCGCTCGCCCAGAACGGCTGCGGTCAAAACCGCGGCCTCGGCCATGCCCACGACCGGAATATCAAACAGCTCGCGCGCAGCGACGAGTCCGGGGTCTCCAAAAGCGGCAACGATGACCGCGTCTACCTGTCCCTGATGTGCTGCTATGGTCTCCAACACGTGCGCGCCGGCGATCTGCGCCTCGGCGCGTGATGAGATGTAAGGGAACCCCCGTGTCGCTGTTGATGGGATGATCTGGGCAATTTCGCCCGCCGTTTCGACAGCCACCTCGGTCATCGTATCCGTCATGCTCTGGGTCATGTTGGGATTGATCATCAAAATGCGCATGTCAGGTGATCTCTTGCAAAATGGGTTCTAGGGATTGGCCGAGGGCGATCAATTCGGCATCGGCGCCCCTCTGGGCGATTAGTTGCAGACCCAACGGACGGCCAAGGCTGTCTGAGCCGCAAGGGACTGACAGCGCGGGAACACCGGCGTGGTTGATCTGAGGGGTAAATGCCGCGTGGTCACGCGGAGCGGCGGGCCGGCCACCAATTGTTGCAGGACCGTTTTGCTCGGCCGGCCAGGCTGCGCACGGGGTGGTGGGCGTCGCGATGATCCCGTAACGGTCCAGCGCGGCATTCAGTGTCTCGCGCATATTGTGGGACACCTGATGTGCCGCGGCGACCTCAACTCCGCTAAGCGCAAGACCTTTTTCAACCTGCTCTCCCAAAGCGGGATCAAAAAGCTCGGGCTGCGCCTTCCATTCGGAGCCGTACAATTGCGCAAGGCCCGCATATTGCAGGGGTTGAATGTCATTACCCTGAATGCCATCCGGCCAATGGATGTCGGCTTTCGTGATCTCGAGCCCTGCGGCCTTCAAGGCGTCAACGACCCTTTCGAAATTCGCAGCGACATCTGAGTCAAGCACTTGGCCCGTTCCGAAATCAGTTGAAACCGCGATGGCCGAAGGTGGCTCGTTTGATGGCCCAAGCCCCCCTAGAATCTGCATGGCCAGAGCAATATCCTGCATCCGGCGAGCAGCGGGACAGATAACTGAAATACCCCAGACGGGCTCGGTAAAGCCCGGACCATAGGGGATCAGATCCTGGGTCGGCTTCAAGCCACAAAGGCCCGTATGCGCTGGAGGACGGCGGGTCGATCCGCCCGCATCCGTACCAAGCGCCAGCGGAACGATACCGGCGGCCACCGCCGCTACCGACCCGCCAGAAGAACCGCCGGGCGTAAGGTCAGGATCAAGTGGGTTGCGGGTGATCCCGTGCAGCGGTGAATTGGTTGCGCCCTTGCAGGCGAATTCGGAACAGGTTGCTATGCCAATGACCACAGCCCCGGCTTTGCGCAGACGTGTGACCGCCTCGGCGTCTTCCGGTGCAATGTGATCGGCAAAAAGACTGGAGCCCTGCGCGATCCGCAGGCCTTTGACCCAGATGTTGTCCTTGATCACAACCGGAACACCTACCAGTGGCAGATGTTTCCCCGCTTTGAGCCGGTCATCAACGTTCTGCGCTTCGTTCAACGCGGCAGGGCTGATCCCGCAAATTGCGTTGATCTCTGGATTGCGAGCCTCCACGCGGTTCAACGCCTCGATGGCGAGGGCCTCAGCCGATGTTTCGCCGGTTTGAACGGCCTTAACGAGGGCAGCGAGGGGGCCATCCAGCAGGGTCATGACGCGGGCCCATGATGTCTGGCCCAACAGGCCGCGATGTCTTTGCGTGGGGCAATCCAGACGTCCGCTTTTGCGGCGATGTGGGACAGAACTGCCTCCAGCCCGCCGATGCGCGACGGTCGGCCAATGATGCGCGTGTGCAGCCCGATGGACATCATCCGTGCAGCCTGTGCCCCCTCGGCGTAAAGCCGTTCAAACCCGGCGATGACATAATCGGCAAAGTCGTGCGCTTGGATGAACCCGCCGCCGGGCGTGAACCGCATGTCGTTGGTGTCAAATGCATAGGGCAAGACGACCAAATCACCATCCATATAGGGGATGTCGTCGTCATAAGCGTTGCTGTCATAGGTGAAGCCGCCATGGGCTTTCAGCAAGTCGCGGGTCTGAGGAGAGGTGGCAGAGCGCGTGTGCCAGCCAACCGGCGCAACGCCGGCAATCTGAGCGAGCGTCTCATGCGTCCTATGAATGACGCCGCGTTCCTGTTCGCCATCCATGCCAGCGTGGGTTTCCCAACGCCATCCGTGGCAGGAAATTTCGTGGCCACGCGTGACCGCATCCTGTATAAGCCAGGGTGTCGCCTCTGCTGCGCGACCGCAGGTGGAGAACGTCGCCAGCGCATCATGCGCTGTCAAAGCCTGTGTGATGCGCTGATAGCCGCGCCGGGGACCGTAGCCGAAATGGCTCTCCATACAGGGATCAGGTGCGCTTTTGACTTCCTCAACCGCCTCGTAACGGCTTTCGTTGCGCTCGTCCCCGCGCGCCACTGACAGTTCTGCGCCTTCCTCGATATTGACAACAAAGGAAACCGCCAGCCTTGCACCGTTGGGCCAGCATGGCGCCGGCTCTGCGCCCCAATATCCACGCAGATCGCGCGTCATATCAGAGCCTTTGGTGTAACGACAGCAAACGTCACTGCGGCCTCCTGAAACCCACTCAGGCGCAAAATGGCATGCCATTTGCGTGATCAGACTCCAATCAGACGCCAGCGATGGCAGAAACAGGCACTTGATGGAAAATCAGGCGCCCCGGGCCCGGGGTTGATTAATTATTGGCGTTAATGGAATCGAGCAGCGCCTCGGCAACGGTTTCGCCGGTATGGCGCAAATGCTGTTCCCACACGGTCGCAGCGTGCTGTGCGTCACCTGTGCGGAACATATGCATGAGTGCTTCGTGCTCGCTTACTGCCTGCGCTAAACGATCCGGGTTCATGATCGCGATAAAGCGGCCTCGCTTGGCGCGCACCATCAGCCGCTCATGTGTTGTTTCCAGCATTGGATTTCCGGAATGCCGAATGATGAAATCATGGATCACGGTATTACAGTCAAAATAGTCATTCCGACGCCCGGCCCTATGATGCTCCAGCATCGTTCCGTGCAAATCTTCCAGTTTTTGCAAGCGGTCCGATGTCATCGCCGCACATAGGCGTCTGGCGGCCAAGCCTTCCAAAACGGCGATCACATCAAACAGGGCAGAGGCATCTTCAGGTCGGTATTCTGAAACAATCGCCCCGCGATGCATCGAAATTTCGATCAGCCCATCGGCCTCCAACAGTTTGAGTGCCTCGCGAATAGGCGTGCGCGATACGTCCAATTCCTTAGAGAGTTGCCTTTCGATCAGTCGATCCCCGGCGGCGATTTCTCCTTTGACAATCCGATCACGGAGCAGCCCTGCGACATGTGCGGCCCCGGCTTTTGCATTGTCCGAATGTTGCTGCAAAGCGTCTGTCATCTGCGAAAACGTCTCATCAGGGATTTCAGATGTCCCAAAATCTCGGGGCGCGTCAATCCCTGTGCAGTTTTGAATCTATTGTCGACGGCGGTTTTCACGGCCGACCCTATCCATTGGTGCCCATGTTTCGTTTTTGCGCATGTTTTAATCATTTTTGCCGACAGCTGACCGCTAACCGCGCAAGCCCAAAAAAGTAGGCGAAGGCGCGGTGCCATTTGCTTGCTGCACGCTGGGAGGTTCCCGACGGTGTCGGCACAATCATCGGATGGCATGCCATTTTGGTTTTGAGCATCACGAAACGAAATCATCGAAGGGGTTTAAAGATGACAAAACTACATACAACACGCCGCGCCGTTCTGCTTGGTGCGGCTGCTGGTTTGGCCGCGCCCATGCTGGCACCAACACGCGCTTTTGCTGCTGGTAAGACACTGGCTGATGTGAAGGCTGCTGGTGTGCTCCAGATCGGGTGTGAAGCAACGTATCCGCCGTTCACTTTCCGCGACAAAGGCGAAATCGTCGGCTACGACGTCGATCTGGCTGCGCTAATGTGCGCCTCGCTCGGCGTCGAGCCGGAATTCATCGATACCCAATGGTCCGGTGTCATTCCCGCGCTTTATGCAGGGCGCTTCGATGTCATTATGTCGTCGATGAGCTACCGCAAGGAGCGGCTGGAAAAAGTGGCCTTCTCCATCCCCTATGCGGAAGCCGCTCAAGCGCTTTTGATCCGTGCAGAGGATGCGGAGACCATCACATCCATCAACGGATTGTCTGGCAAGGTGCTTGGCGTCAAGCTTGGCTCTCCAGGCGAGATGATGAAACCCGGTCTGGACGAAGAGATAGCGGCCGCAGCCGGTGCGGGTTTCTCGGACGTGAAGATCTATGATGATCATCCGTCTGCCTATCTCGCCCTCAGCCAAGGATCTGTTGACGGCGTGCTGAACACCTCATCCACACTGGGCCAGGTTATGAAGGACCGTCCCGGCGCTTATGCGATTGTGCGCCCGATTGGCAAGCTCAACTGGGCAGGCATCGCCGCGCGAAAGGAAGATCCCGAGATTGTCGCGTGGATGGACGAAGAACTGACCCGCCTCAAAGACAGCGGCGAAATCTACGCACTTCAGGAAAAGTGGTTTGGCTTCAAAATGGAGTTGGCGGACACGATCCCGACATTCTCCTGAAAAGCCACATTTAGAGGATCGCGCGTGCCTGAAAGGCGCGCGCGTTCTGCACGGATTGACTAGATGACAATCGACTGGGGTATCATCCTTGAGAGCATCCCGCTGCTGGCAGAGGGTGTGATCGTCACTTTGCAGGTTTCGGCCTTGTCGGCCGTCTTGGGGCTGGCACTTGGCGTTGCGTTAGGTTTGGGGGCCTTGTCACGCAGCCGTGCTGTCCGTTGGACCGTTGCCGCCTATGTCGATTTCATTCGTGGCACACCGCTTCTCATCCAAATCTTTCTGGTTTTCTTTGCCTTGCCTATGATCGGCATTCGGTTTGATGAATTCTCCGCTGGGGTCGTCGCGCTGTCGCTGAACGCCGCCGCGTTCGTGGCCGAAGTTGTACGCGGCGGGGTCGGTTCGATTGAACGCGGGCAGGCCGAGGCCGCCAAGGCAATTGGGATGCGTCATCGTCAGGTCCTCGTTTATATCCTTTTGCCGCAGGCCTACCGGCAGATGGTGCCACCGCTGACCAACGAACTCATCAGCCTGGTCAAGAATTCGTCGCTGCTGTCCGTCATCTCGGTTTATGAATTGACGCGGGCAGGGCAGGCCATCATCTCTGTCCACTTTGTTCCATTTGAAATCTACACGCTTCTGGCGCTGTACTACTACGTGCTGATCAAGGCGCTCAGCTGGCTTTCTGTGCAACTCGAACGAAGGCTGCCGACATGGTGATGCCCGTCATTCAGGTGCAGGGGCTCAGCAAGAGCTTTGGGGACAATCTGGTTCTGCGGGGCGTCTCGTTGGATGTGGCTGCGGGTGAAACGGTGGTGATCATCGGCGCGTCTGGGTCTGGAAAGACAACGTTTTTGCGCTGCCTGAACCGTTTGGAAGAGCCTTCAGACGGCGCTGTCCGGCTTGACGGCACCTTGGTCGGCGCCAGCGCCTCTGAGGCCCTGGTCGCGGACCAGATCAGCCAGTTCGGTTTCGTGTTCCAACGCTTCAACCTCTTCCCCCATCTGACGGCCCGGGACAATGTCGCCATCGGGCCGGAGAAGGTCCGCAAGATGCCCCGCGCTGACGCCCAAGCCTTGGCAGAGCAGGAATTGACGCGGGTGCATATGCTGGGCCACGCCGACAAACGCCCCAGCGAGTTGTCCGGCGGGCAGCAACAGCGCGTTGCGATCGCCCGGGCGCTGGCCATGAAACCACGGGTCATGCTCTTTGACGAGCCGACGTCGGCGCTTGACCCTGAATTGGTGCAAGAGGTGTTGGACGTGATGAAAGCGCTGGCGCGCGACGGCATGACAATGGTGGTTGTCACCCATGAAATGAGCTTTGCCCGAGACGTGGCAGATCGGGTGATTTACATGGAAGATGGTGTGATTGCAGAAGAAGGCCCACCAGAACAGCTTTTTGGCGCGCCCAGATCAACTGGAGCGCAGCGCTTTCTGCGGCACTTGACCCATGACTGAAACAACGTCCAATCCAGATATGATTGTTGCCGGGGGCACATTGCTGACCTCTGACCCGGAAAGGCCCTATCTAAAGCGGGGATGGGTGATCATCCAAGATGGGCGGATAGCGGCGATCGAGGACAGCGCGCCGGAGCACATTCATCCCAACACACGGGTCATCGACGCCAGCGGACATGTCATTACCCCCGGGTTTGTCAATGTCCACACCCACGCGATCCTGAGCATGGTGCGCGGTGTGGCCGAGGATATGGGCTTTGCCCCCGCTTATACAATTGGCGTACCGCATGGGCATGACCCGAGCCCGGACGAGGCTTATGCGATGGCCCAGCTTGGCGGGCTTGAGGCGCTGTGTTTTGGCACTACGACAATCAACGACAGCTATTGCCACCAGAATGTGGCGTTGCCCGCGATGGCCGAAACAGGGATTCGGGCCTTTGGTTGCGGGCGCATCCATGATGTGGATTTCACGCGTGTTCATCTTGGGCAATGGACCTATGACACCAAAATCGGTGCGCAAACGCTTGCCGACGCCGCAGAACTGATCGCGAAACATCACGACCCGGTTGGCCTGCGCACTGGCGTTGTCCTCGCCCCACATGCGCCGGACACATGTACGCCCGATCTGTTGCGGCAGGTGCGGCAGATGCGCGATGAGACTGGACTGCGGATCAACACCCATGTGTCGCAAAGCACGGTCGAGGCGGATTTCATCCGCGAGCGCGATGGGATGAGCCCGCCGGAATTGCTGGAGGACGTTGGCCTCTTGGACGATCGTTTGATTGGCGCACATTGCATTCATGTCTCGGAGGCCGATATCGCGCGTCTTGGCCGCGCTGGGGCCCACCTGGCACATATTGCCAAAGGAAACCAAACACATGGCCATATGGCTCCAACGCATGCGCTATGTGGCGCGGGCATGAACCTCGCTCTGTCAACGGACAACATGCACGCGGACATGGTTGAATTGATGCGGTGGGCTCTGGCGTCCGGCCGATTGCAGGAAGGAAAGGTCAGCGATGCCTGGCAGCCATCAAGAGTGTTCGAGGCTGCGACACTGGGAGGCGCGCGCGCATTGGGGCTGGAGGCCGAACTTGGCTCCCTGACGGTTGGTAAGCGGGCGGATCTGGTCTTGTTTGATTTCCGCCGCCCTCATTTGCGGCCGCTGACCAATGAGCTCGGGACGCTGGTGCATACAGGGCAGGGCCGCGATGTAGATACGGTCATTGTCGAAGGCGAAGTTGTTGTCTCTGGCGGCGAACCGTCGCGCGTGGACAAAATGGCGGTTCTGGAGGCTGCCGAAACAGCCGCCGCGTCTCTGTGGAGCCGGGCGAAGGCGGAACAGGCCGCAAGAATGTGACAAACGCCCCAAACGCGCAGGCACGGCTCTCTACAGTCGTCTTTGGAGGATTGGACTGGCTCCGTAGCGAACCGAAGTGGGTGGGGCGTGCCAATGTTCGATCGGTGTTCAAACGTAGGATTGAAGGCTCAATGTAGAAACTTAGGGCCACCTTAACATAAGATAGACTCTCGGCGTTCAGGGCGGTGACGTAAGTATCTGCTTTTAGGATAAAAATTGGCGTCACGCTAAAATCGCGTAAGTTCTATTATGTAAAATATGACAGCAACACTGACGTATTTAGGATTGTTTGCCACGCGCTTTTGGCTGGATGCTTTGGTCCGAAGGACAGAATTTGTAATGGTGCAATTCACGAGTTTTGATCAACTCAACAGCACGGCTAACGTGTTCGGGCAGCACATAGAACCACTCTCTAGGATGTACTGTTTTTCCAAACCTGTCAGTGATAGCGAGACCCTGCGGGCGCGCTGCGTCAAAGAAGCGGTGCAGAAGGTCTTCGACTTTCATTCGTTCGAGATTGTGGAGCTCGTATGTGGCCACAATCTCGACGGGCGCTAGCAAGAACGTCGGATCGTTGCGCGCGTCGGCGACGCGGCGGCGGACATCTTGGCTGGTAACACCAACCTTGTGGAGGATGTTGCGCACTTCGGCGATTTCAGGATCCTTTGACAAAGATCGGGCCACATAGACCGTTCCGGTGACGGTCATGGCATCTGCTTCCCAATCCGGATCGAGGCGTCCAAATCCGGGTCTTTCGATGATCCGGGCGGTTTTGTCTGCAGCAAGAGCCTTTCGGAAGGACGATGCAAGAGGGTCGTTCTCCATACCGTTGGAGAACACGATCCGCAGACGGTGATCAGGTTTTCCACTTCGCCGTGATAGTTCCGTTTTTTCGGCGACGTAGATCAACAGCCCGCGATGGATGAAGTAGTCGCCCTCGTGCACGGCAATCTCAACATTGTTCTGAACAGGCTGAACCAAGCGGTCGCCGGCGTCCAGCTTGGCTTGCATGTCCTCAAAGCCGTCAGAAAAGGTCTCGAAGTCCTTGCATGGATACATGTCGGCGCGGTGAGCAGGCTGCTCGCGTTCAGCCGCAGGGGTGACGTTTCGAATGGCGACAACGGCTTCATGCAACGGGTCGTCATCCTCATCGAAGATGTCGTCAAGACTTTCGGGAATGTCATCCGCTCCGGGATCGTCGCGCCAGTCTGGTTCTGGCGGCGGCGCGAGCACAACGGCTTTGGGCTCATTGGCTACCGGATGGCCATGGCCCAATAATCGGTTGCGGTCTGACTCCATCATAGCGGCGCTTGGGCTGGTGCGGACCTGCCGCCAGATCGTGCCCAGCTTCATCTCTTCCAGGTCGAGACTATTGTCGTCAGGAACCCGCCCATGCGTCTCAAAGAACGCGATCACCTGCGCTACGATCTCGGCGTTCCTGGCATCGGGCGTGCTGGCGCTGCCGCGAGCCCGCTCTTTGATCTCAAGCAGACCGAACTCGTCCGGTTCATCAAAGATTTCGTCAAGGGAGCGGTAGCGCGGCATGTCAGGCGCCCGCCTGTGCTGCCCGCTGACGTTCGGCTTTCTTCGTTTTGATGTAGGCATGCGCCTCGGCCAAACGCTTTTCCAGCGGGTCAGCGGCATGCGGGTTCGGCTCGCGGCCCTCCTGGGAACGGAAGCGTTTGATGCGAGGCCACAATACAAGCGCCTCTTTCTCAGTCATCTGGATCCGTTGCGAGATCATAGCCTCCTGGATCGTTTTCAGCAAAGGCGTGTCAAAAGCGCGGGAGGCAACGTCGAAGCCCTCTTTGAACGGGTTCACGCTGTCGATCAGGTCGATGTCCAATTCCCGTACATTTACAAAGCGCTTCACCATGTTCATCAACGACAGGTTCTCGCCCGGCGCCTCATCGTCCGTTTTGCCCTCCCATTCCGCGCCGTCCTCAGCCATGCCCATGGCTTCGCGCTTGGCCATCCCTATGAGGTTCATGCGCGCGGCTAGGTCCTGGCGCACCGCTTCGGTTTCGTCATCTGTCAGGGTCTCATAGGTCTTCTCAATGATGTCTGTCAGCACCATCTGCGTCGCCACTTCCGGTGCCACATCATCGGCGACCACGCGCCGATCCATGGCTTGACAGGCTTTGGCGACAAGCTCTTGCATATCGTTCTCGACGATGGTCCGGGCCCGCGCGGTGGGCGGCTCCATCAGGCCCTTGATCCCGATATGCACTTTGCCGTCAGCGGTGGTCTCGACGGGCGCGCGGATGTCGTCATCCTCTCGGCGATAGAACTTGAAGTTCGGCGCCAGCACTTGTTCCATCAGCATCGCGCCCGAAATCGCCTTGAGCATATCGTTCACGGCGTCTGCCACGACAGTGGTCTCAACGCCGGGTTCAGCCACGAGGTTCGTAAACTGCGCATGCGGTTTGCCAGGCGCATCGCGGGTGGCGCGCCCGATGATCTGCACGATTTCGGTTAGTGAGTTGCGGTAACCGATGGTCAGCGCGTGTTCACACCACGGCCAGTCAAACCCCTCCTTAGCCATGCCAAGCGCGATGATGATGTCCACCTTCGCACGATCCGCGTCGTCATCCCGCTTGTCATCCGGCCCCTTGGCCTCGGCCTGCAGCGCCGCCTTGATGCCGTCGCGCCCATCACCGTCATCCACCAGATCAGCCACTTTCAGTACCCGCCCGTCAGGGCGTTTCACCAGATCAAAGCCCGTGTCTGGATCGCGGCCCACATGTTCGCCCAAAGCGCCCATGATCAGGCCCACCTCGTCGTGCTTTTCGCCAAAGGCCTCGGCAGAGCCGCGATGGGGGATGTGCACGATGGTCTTGAGGTCGCTGTCCAGCACATCCGGGATCGCCGAGATATAGCGGCCCCTGTAAAACGAATACGAAATCCCCAACGATTTCAGATGCGCGTAACCCTCAAGCTGTTCGTAATAGCTGTAGGTGATAGACTTGAACTTCGCCTCATCCTCGGCCCGCAGCACCGGCACGGCATCGCCACGGAAATACGAGCCCGTCATCGCCATCATATGCGCCCGTTCACGGGACAAAAGCCGGCGCAGAATCTCGCCCAGCCGGTTGTCATCGCTGGCGGCTACGTGATGGAACTCGTCCACGGCAATCAGGCAATCGTCAAATGCTTCCACGCCGCGCGCTTTCTCAATGGCATCAAAAGCAAACCGGAAGGTGGCGTGGGTGCAGACGATGACACGTGCATCCGAGTCCATGAAGGCCTCAAAAGCTTTGACCTTTTGCGTGGTGGCCATCCCCTCCTCGCCCGACAGGCACAGGTTCCAGCGGTCCTCCACCTCCCAATCGGCCCAGAAGCCGTGGGACGTCAGATCGGTGGAACGGAAGGAGCCGCCGATGGAAGTTTCGGGCACGGCCACGATCACCTTCTTGACGCCCTGATTTTCCAGCTTGTCGAGGGCGAGGAACATCAGCGCGCGGGACTTACCGGCGGCGGGCGGCGCTTTCAGCAGGAGGAACTGCGCGGCGCGGGCGGCATAGACGCGCGCCTGCATCTCGCGCATGCCCATGGCGTTAGATCCGCCTCCGCCAGAGCCGCCGTAGGTCATCTGCACCAGTTGCGTGGTCATGCGGCATCCTCCGCTTTCAGTTTCTCTATCCGAGCGGCGTAGAGTTTGAAGAGGCGCTCCAGCCGTTCGGTGTCGTTGCGGAAGGGGCGCCCGATATACATCTCTTCCAGCAGATCATCATTGGCCTTGTGCACCGCGCGCAGGTCGTCGGGCATCTTGTCTGGGTCATAGAGCTGCGCGATGGTCTTGGGGTGATGCATGTAGCGGGTGCGCAGGATCTCCCGGGCGGAGGCGTTGAGCGCGGCCAGCTGATCCTCGGTAAAACGCGGGACGGGGAAGGTATTCCAGCCCAGAGTGTTGGAGTAGCGGAAATCCGATTTCAGCTTGCCACAGACCGTTCCGATCCAGACCAGATGCAACCGCGAGCCAATCAGCGCTAGGCACCATTCAGGAGCGTCGTAGAGCGCGAAGTTGAGGTTTGAGGCGATGACATCGGCTCCCACGCGGTCTACTGGGAGGTATGGGCGGCGTTCAGACGTTACACTGGGCGTGAGAATAGCGGATTTCTTGGGTGCATAGTGCTCTCGAAACTGGTGAGGGCGGGCTGCGAGCTCTTTTCCCGCTTTGTCTTTCATTTCGAGGCGCGCAAGCCGTGTTTCTTCGACCATTTCTGCGATGCCGGTGATCTGCATTGCCTCAGGCAACTTATCGTCGTCAATCCACAGACAGTGGCGCTCAATTCCTTTGACCACTTCCTGAGATCCCATAAAGCGCCGCACAAAACGTTCGGCCTCTGGGTGGTTTTCCAAAAGCGCTTGTTTTTTGTCCGGCGTCATCAGGAGGTTTCCAGCGTCGTAGGGCATGTTGCCAAACTGCATGTCGGGAAGTTCAAACAAGGATGCGCTGGCACGTGTGACCACGATGTCGCCCATGGCAAGCAGGTAGTTGTTGATGTGCGCAGTCGGGGTGCGCAAATCCCCATCAAAAAGCATCTTGGGCGCGTTTGACCGATTTCGAATACCAACGACCACGCACATCACCGCTGCATTCGCGGACGCATTGTTGCGCCATTTAAATGTGCGGTGGGCAAAGCCGATCTCCCGTCCTGTATCAAGAATGAGTGGCCAGTTCGTCGAGGCCGCGTCGCCCTGCGCGATTGAGTTCGTTGCCACAAGCGCAGCCTGCCCCGGTCTGCCGGCGATGTATTTGCCAGCTTTGAAGAACCACCCAACCACATAGTCGAAGGCTTTATAGTTTACGCCAAGATCACCAAACACATAGTCCTTGTCAGCTTTGTGGTGCGCTTCTTGCTGGGCTTTCCCCAAAAACGGCGGATTCCCCGCGATGAACACTTCCTCACCGTCGTCGGGCGGGGGGCAGACAGTCTCCCAGTCCAGCCGCAGGGCATTGTTGCAGACGATGTTGCCGCCATCGCGCAGGGGCAGTGCAGCGGCGCTCTGCCCAAAGACATCCGCGAACCGAGCATTGGCCTGATATTCGGCGATGAACAGCGCAAGCTTGGCGGTCTCGGCGGCGAAATCCGTGATCTCGATCCCGTAGAAATGATCCAGCCGCACGCCCGACACCATCGCCGCCATCAGCGACCCCTGCCCCGCGTCCCGCTGGGCGGCCATCCGCTCCAGCACTGCAATCTCGCGACGCCGCAACTCGCGGTAGGCCACCACAAGAAAGTTGCCGGACCCGCAAGCCGGATCAAACACCCGGATGCCCGCGATGCGGTCGAGCACCTTGTGCAGCGCGCGGGCGCTTTGCGCCTTGTCGATCTGCGCATCCAGATCATCGAGGAAGAGCGGCCCCAGCACCTTCAGGATGTTCGGCACGGAGGTGTAGTGCATCCCCAGTTCGGACCGTTTTTCCGGGTCCGCCACGGATTGGATCATAGAGCCGAAAATGTCCGGGTTGATCTCTCGCCAGTCGAGCCCGGCGGCGTCCTTGAGGTAGCGGTAGGCCCCCCGGTAAAAACGCGGCACCTCCAGCGTATCTGCAAAGAGCCCGCCGTTGACGTACGGCAGTTCCACCGTCCAATCCGGGAGGTCGCCGCGCGCGTCCTTCTGGCGGTTCATTGCGGTGAAGGCTTGGGTCACACACAGCTGTGCCTCTTCCCCGTTGTCGCCCGCATGGGTGAAGATCAGGCGCGAGAAGAGGTTGTCGTCAAAGATCCCCACATCCTCGGCGAACATGCAAAAGACCAGCCGGGTCATAAGCAGATTCAGGTCGTGTCGGCGTTCCGGGGTCTGCCAGCTTGGGTTGTCCTTGAGCAGCGCATCGTAGAGCTTGGCCAGCTGTCCGGTAGCCTTGATGTCCACGGGGTTTTCATCGGCGGCCTTGTAGCGCTGCATGCCGGCGGCGGGCAGGAAGAAGCCGAAATGACGGTGCAGCTCGGTGCGTTTGATGTGCAATCGCTCGCCGGTGGCGGTGTTTTCGGCTGAGAGTTCCTCACCATCCGTGGCGAGCAAGATTGGCGGTTTGTGCGTAGCGGTCTTCTTGTCTGACCGGATCATGGCAAGGCCCGCGTCCACGCCGCTAGGGTCGGTGACGATGGCATAGAACTTGCGGTTCATCAGTACCGCGCCGGGCACCTTCGACTTGTTGATCGTACCACTACGGAGCTTTGAAACGGTGGCTTGGGGACTGCCCATGGCGGCGGCGAACGCAAGCGGGAACTCTGCGCCGTCGAACGGGCAGTTTGCGATTTCCTCTAAAGCGTCTGCAATTTCTGTCGGGTTCATCAAAAGGCCGCAAGTAAGTTTCTGCTTTTCCTAAACTAATCCCCGCATTCTGGCGATATGTAACCGCATTGAGCGTTCAAACCAGAACAAGGACATTTGTGGCATGTAACAATTGGATTCACGTAGCCGAACGTCACTGCAAGGAATTGTCGGAGCTGACTGAAAGCGTAAGAATTCCATGTAGTCTTTGCGAACAGTTTAGCTTTGCTGCGGCTCGGTTGCGACAATTGCTCTTTTTGCCATCCGTTCCCCGGCGTTGGGATCTCCTGCAGCTCGCCAGTTGCTGCCCTTGGAAGCCGCGATCCTATCATGAAGAACCGCTTGAACGCGCTGGACTGCTTGAGGATCATCAGTAGCGACCCCAACGGGGATCGGAATATGAGCTCGCTCGGCGACCACGTGCGATACAGCAGCAACCCAATGGCCCGGCTTCAAGAGCAACTCAAGGGCCTGAGGGAAATCCTCGCCTAGCCCCATGGGCAATCTGGTGGAGTCTGCGGGCGGCGTCGAGAGAAGCAGTGCTGCGCCAAAGGGGCCATTTTGTTGCCTAAGAAACCAAGTGTATTCTGTGTCGCGCTCTGTCCCCTTTCGGACGCGAAAGACGGCGCTCACTCTAACCTCGTTTGTGTGGTCGAACCGCCTTCCATACTTTGAAAGCCGTCTTATGGCAGGATCAATGTCCGCATCAAGTCGCCAGGCATCACCTTCTGGTGGTGACCAGAAAACGATATGAGGATCCCCAAACTCTGCGCTCAATTGTTCGGTGTCAACTCCGCCTGATGTCACAAATGACGGTAAAGACTGAGATATTAGCTGTCCTTGGCCACTGGTCACAATTTCGCCGGATCGCACCCTGCGAGCCCAATCTACGGGGTCCAAATGGGGTGCCCCTGGGAGTTCTTCGATAAAGCGCCCAATCCACGAGATAGCTTTCTCTCCGTCTTGCGGAGTTGAAGCAGCAGTAATTCCCTTTCGAAACGCCTCTGCGCAAACCTCACGCCTCTCAGGAGACGTCAGAGAACCTAAATCTATCCTAGAGACGTCGACATATGCGGCGTTGGAGGTGGGCGCCAGGACTACTGGCGCTCTAATGGCGGACGAGTCCCGCCCGAGTGGGACTACATTTGCGATCCGCGCTAAACCAACGGCTTGTGAAGAACTATCGCCGCTCCTTTCTGCGTATCTGCGTGCTCGCCAAGCAAAAAAGCCATCTCGGAATGCTATTGTAGCCTCGGGGCGCCCATCTTCACGAAGTTGCGTGCTCTCAAGAGGCAGCATCCAAGGCCGTGCCTTCTCTCGCGGGGCTTCTGCAAAAGCGGTATCTTCAAAAGCAATTGTATCGGTAATCGGTTCTCTGTTCTGACCTTCGGAGTTTGGGTCGATTGCCTTTTTCCCTTCAGCGGTTAGCAGCAAATCAGGACCGCTTCTCGTGATGAGCGCATTTGTCGCAAGTTGAGAGGCAATAACGTCGAACTCTGATGGCACCAGACCAAGGTACTGCATCAACACGGTTTCTGGCAAACGCTCGGCAATGAAAAGAGCCTTCAAGCAGGCCTCAGCAGGAGCTTCCAGTATCGGTTTACGCCGAAGTATCGCATCAATACGGTAACGGCGTGTTCGGGCTTCCAGGCAGACGGTAGCAATGGTTGCATCTTCTGACATCTTCTTAGTCCACCACAAAGTCGTCATGTTTAATCGGCCCGATACGACCCTTCAGGCATGGATGGGCCAAGACCTGAGCTAGCTTGCTATCGGAACCGGAAAACATGCGTTGAGAACCGAAAATCACCAAACGCTCCTTCGCTCGACTTAAGGCCACGTTGATACGGTTCTCAGTCCGCAGGAAGCCAATGTTCTTCTTGGAGTTATCTCGCACCAGAGATACCATCACAATTGGGTTCTCTTTGCCTTGATAACTATCAACCGTCCCTACTTTAATCTGATCACGCCAATTCCGATCGAGAGAAGAGGTGCCAATGCGTCGTTGAATAGCTGCTACCTGCTCAGCGTACATGGCAATTACACCGACAAATAGTTCGCTCTTTTGTGCGCACAAATGATTGTCCAAAAGGCTTCTGCCTTGGTCCGATCCAGCAAGGCGCTCTAAACTTTCTACAATGTCCTCTACTTCAGAATCGTTGCTGACGCGGCCAGACCGAGCGGTTTCTTTCCCGCTCGAGCTAACCCAAGATATCTCGCTGTCGAACGGCCAAGGCAGGGCTCTCCACTCCGGCTGCGGCGCTCCTCGACCGGTCTTAAGTTTTCCATCATAGAAGACGTCGGAGACCATCCCCCCGATAGTAGGCGCCATTCTGTATTGAATGTCCAATAGCGCTGATGCTGTCTCGCCGTAGGGGCTCCCAAAAGCTCTTTCGAAATCGCTACGCATCAACTGTGCTTCTTCAAGCCCCAGTTCCTTTGCCGCTTTCTGCAACGCCTCGCGATCAAGAAATGGTTCAAGTTGTTTCTGGTCTCCCACGAGCAAGACCTTTCGGCCCGTAACAAGTGGAATTGCCAATTCACTTCCTTGCGCTCGGGCGGCCTCGTCAACGACGACGAGATCAAATGCTTCATCAATCAATCCAAGTTTTTCGTCACCAAGACCGACACAGGTCCCGCAAACCAAACGACGTGTTCGGACAAAGACCGGTTCGAGAGCGCCACGTTGTCCAAGTGCTTCCTCGTACTCGTTTGCAGCCTCAAACAATCTGAGGATCAGCCGCGAAGCATCGGCCCGCTTCACACGATGGCGCTTCGCGGCATCTTCGAATAACCGAAAGCGTAACGCTAAAGGGTTCTGGCCAAGTTCGGGTTCGACTCCATAGCTTGCGCACTGACGCTCCAAGACACCTTTCATCCGCCTGAGCATTTCAGCCTCAGCGGGTTCTGCAACGCCCGAGCCTTCGATTTGTGATTGCAGCGCTTCAACCGTTTCGGCTGTCGCAACCACGCTACGAAGGATCTTCGAGCACTCTCGAACAAATTCCGGCTCGATACCAAGAGGAGTTGCCAGAGCCACTACCCGTTCTGCGCGTTCTGCGGAGAAGCGCTGTCGCACACGTTCTTGTAGTGCTGCCGCGTGTGCATTTCTTAGGGCGCCATCAATCCTCTCAGCATTCGAAGCAATCCGAATTAGGTCAATTTCCTCTCCCCTGTTTTGAAACAATTCCAGTAGCCGAGCTGCCGCCCCGTCAACGGCTTCATGCGTTTGCGCGGTCAGCAGTACATTCTTTGCTCCTCCATGTGTTAGAGCATGGTGAATGAAAGCCGCAATGAACATGGTTTTTCCAGTGCCCGGCGGCCCCTGTAGGAACGAGACAGGGCCGCGTTGCCAAAGCTTTGTAAGTGCTCGCGATTGTGGCTCATTCAGAGAGTAGTCAAGAGGCTCGCGGCCGAGTTCAAGAGACTCACCAAGTGTGGCAGGGGCTCTATCTGAGAAGTACCTTTCCAGAGATACAATTTTGGGGGCGTCCAAAATTTTCCGTAGAGCTGTTTGCCTACGTCTGATGTTTGACCTTTCGCCAATATCGATGAATTCCATTGGGACGTTTGGTTTGATGATTGATGGTGGACCTCGATCAGATACGATCTCAATCACTCCCTCAGACCCACGCACTTTTTCAAGCTTGGCAACGGTTCGATCATTTGCCGTAACAAGTAGACCTGGCTCTAGGAGATTGGGTTCGGTCGCAAAGTCCACCTCAACACGGTAAACGCCCGGTCGGCTAGCCATCCGCTTCGCTTCAGATAGCGCGGTTGCGCTTGGCCAGGTCGTGGCTTCTGCATCCAGCATTGCATCCCAGATCCTTAAAGGGCTTGGCATGGCTGGTTCCGGTGATTGGCCTTGTACTTCAGGCTCCTTTCTTGATGATATGCTGAGAATAGGGCGGCGCCTGCGCTTTTGAAGATCCGGCGACTCGGGAAACATTTCGTCAAATCCTGGAAGTTCGCGGACGAAGTTCCAACAGTTCGAGTTCGCTGACGCATCTGAAACAAGAGTGAGTTCAATCCGATGGCCTTTCCGGCTGGCGAATTGTTCGAGCCGGTTCGATGAGCGTCGGGATTGCGCTAGGCGAAAGTTCTTTGTGGTGGCGTCAAATGAGACTTCAACCACGGCATTCGAACCAACTATCTTAACACTTCGTGCACTTGGGTCCCTACCGGTGGACCCATCGATCTTGTCAAACAGAACGCGGTACCCGCCGTCTTCAGGTGAGATGATCTGGCCATTCAGCATGTCTTTGATGGGAACTGCAATCCGTGCTTCTTCCTCGATTTTTGTCGAAAGTAGCTCATCAACATCCAAGAGAGAAATCTCTCTCCAACTTAGGCCGGCATCTTGTGGGCTCTCAGCTGCAAAAATCTCGGCTGCTTCTATGATATCACTTGCAGCAGCACAGTTTTTGACGAGCTCCAGAATGATGCGACCTAGAGCCCTTCGGTCGCGCTGCATCGGATCGGGTTCGTGGCCTCCATACGCTACTGTTTCTCTTGGCCCTGCCTCGTTTGTCGAAAAGTCTAGCCAGTCAATGATGCGAACAGCAACATCCTCATCTTCTGAATCTCCGCCTCCTGATTGCTTTGCGAACAAAAGGTTGGATGGTGAAAGATCACCGTGAGCAAGGTCGAGGTCGTGGGCAATCAGCACCGCCTTCGCGACAGAACGGCACAAATCGACAAGGCCGTCTTGGTCCAAATCCCGGATATAGTCATTACAGTCTGACAGGCGATCTCCGATTGTCTCTTCAACGCAAAGGAACGGACCATAGGCGTCTAACGAACATTCGACTATCCGCGGCGCGATGGTGGGTGGTAGAACGGACAACGACTTGCCTCGCCGAACGAAATCTAAAATTGCTGAAGCTTGATCCTGAGCATTGCTGACGTTCCACAGACGTGCTCGCAGCATGGCCCCCGACCCCAGCTTGCTACGCCACTCCGTTACGCCCGGTCTTGTCGTGGACAGGCTTTCATGTATCGGGTAAGCCATCATGCAAGGCTCTTGTCGTCTGTGTGGCTCAAGCAAGTCTATCGGGTCGTCTTCGCGGTCTTGCGAAAGCGCTTTTAGAAGTGCGCTGTGCGCTTCGATGCAATTGTCGAAACGCTCTCTTGGATTCGCTGAAAGTGCCGTTTCAAACCAAGAATCTAGAGCGGGCCCAATACCGGCCTCTGTCTTTGCTTCTTCGTTGACTGCGTAGAACGCACATTCATCGTCCAGCTCATTTTTTGCTAGTGGCCCGAGAAGAATTTTTAGGCCTGCGTACGCGAAGGCATGAACATCTGCGCGGAAAGGATCGAGCGCATCTGCTTCCTTGCTATCTTCTGTGGCTGGATCGACTAGGCGACTGTGTGCAAGCCAGGCAAGATTACGAGCCGTCGTCTTGGTCTCTGGGGCACGTGCCGTCACAAGATTCGATAGACTGACACTTTGCCGCTCGAGGTCGAGCCAAACACTATGCTCCCCGATGTCCCGGTGGGCTACTTCTGCTGCTGCAAGGGAAGAACCAGCTTCCATGAGGGCTTCAAGAAGTGCAATGCGGGTGTGGTTGGAGACCTCGGACCTAGTTCTTGGCAAGAACCGTTGAAGAACAACGTTATCTGGATGGTTTTGAAACAGTTCCCATCGAAGAGCGCCGCCTGTATTGCTGCTTTCTTTGAATGCAAGCAGCGGGGTGTCTCGGCCGGTCTTGTGGCTGCGAAGGAACGCTTGGATGTTGTTTTCTCGCCCGACAAGCGCGTCTCGATCCGCGTCAACTATCGTCACGCCAACTTCTGCGTCGAAGTTCCACCGCCTTAGTAAAGCTAAGTCGTCATGTGCGTCTTTCGATGTCGCTTCATAGTGTGCCCACAAGTCCGTCGAAAATACTTCATCGTTCTTTGCCCTGTAGGCCGAGTAGTCCATTTCGGCGACTGAAAAATGACGGCCAACCTGAAAGAAACCTTTTAGTTTCCTATATAGATCGCTGTTCTTATTCGTAAGCCCGGTTGGTGCTGATTTAAAAGCTGGTTTCCCAATTACTGCATCAAGTCTCCTCGTATTCTTTGAGTTAGAAGTCAGCGTTGCAACATCCAAAACTCTTCCCTTGCCACCTTTTTTGTGGATTTCGGCAACTTCCGAGAAGTCGGTCGTCGAACGCGCAAACACAACGGCTTTCATAACAAACGGAACTGGATTTATCCCAGCGCTTCTCATGCTTGTAATGAGTGCATTTCCAGCATCAATTAGTTTGAGAACCGGGTCTCTGCCCATCGTTCTTTGTTTTCGATCCGCAACTTCTTGGCACCATTGGCCACGGTTATAGGAAATTTTCCCAACCCAATCCTTGACGTCAATCATTAGAATTCGATCATCGGAAATCAGGATAAGATCGACCTCATAGCCGGTGTCTGATCGTGGGTCCTTTACAAATACATTCGCATAGCCGAACCAGTTCGATGGCAAACCCTTTCGTAGCTCATCAAGTGCTGCAACTTCGCGCGCGTGTGGCGAGGACCCGCTCCACGATTTAATAGTAGCCATATCACCTCCAGTCTTCTGAGTGTCTTGCATCATCCCAAGGAATGGCGCGACATAGTTTTCTATGTACCTAAGTGTTTCGAAGACACAGTAAGCGTTTCAAGAAACCACGGTGTGGCCTTGCTGCCTCGGGCAGAAGTATTGAATGAAAGACTATGCACCTGCGGGTATAGGAACGCTTAGCGAATTTTATTCGGCTTCCTTCCCTTGTAGTCGACCCGTCGTGACCCCAAGAGGTTCGTCTTTCTGCTCAGGCAGTTGAGGAAGACGTTGCTGCCTTGCATGCTTTCGAACAATAGGGCCAATATTATAGAAAAACTTTTCAAAGCCTAGATTGGAGCAAAGATACCCCGCATGAATTCGAATGCCCATACCCTAACCCTTGGATCAATCTGGAGACGATGGGAACCACACATTCATGCGCCTGGAACGACTCTGAACGACCAGTTTGGCGGTGCCGATGCTTGGGACACCTACCTGTCCGCCGTTGAGTCCAGCGATCCCAAGATCGAGGTGCTTGGGGTCACTGATTACTATCTTCTAGACACGTATCGCGCGGTGCTTCTGCACAAGGCGAACAGCCGATTGGTCGATGTCACGACAATCTTTCCCAACATCGAGCTGCGTCTGACAACGCGGGCGGCCAATGGGTTTGTCAATATCCATCTCCTGATCGACCCAACCGAAGATGACCACATTGAAGCGGCAGAGCGGTTCCTTGGCTTGCTGGATTTTGAGGCCCATGGCGACGTATTCAAATGCACCCGCGACGATCTTATTCGACTGGGCCGCAAGTCTCTGGCTAGCGACGCATCCGAAAAGGCGCTTGTCGCTGCCGGTGCGAACCAATTCAAGGTCGAATTCAACCAGCTGAAGAACATCTACCGAAAATCCGATTGGGCGAAGAAAAACGTCCTGATCGCTGTCGCCGGTGGAAAAGACGACGGCACATCTGGATTGCGTCAGGCGTCTGATGCAACGTTGCGCGCTGAAATCGAGAAGTTCGCACACATCATCTTCGCAAGCAGCATTGCCCAACGGGAATTCTGGACTGGCAAGCGCCAGGCTATTTCCATCCAAGGGCTTAAGGAGCGCTATGACGGTTGCAAGCCTTGCCTTCATGGTTGCGATGCGCATCGCCCTGATGAGGTCGGCCAGCCCGACCACAATCGGTACTCTTGGGTGAAGGGCGCCGCGACCTTTGATGCTTTGCGCCAGGCTTGCATCGATCCAGAATACCGTGCTTTTGTTGCGGATGCGCACCCTTCCGGTGCCCTTCCATCTCAAGTGATCAGCTCCATAACCATCTCAGATGCGGATTGGGCCGCCACGCCCACCGTTCCGTTAAATCCAGGCCTAGTTACCGTCATCGGCGCGCGGGGCTCGGGCAAGACCGCCCTGGCCGACATCATTGCCGCTACATGCGATGCTGTGCCGCCCGCCGTCTGGTCTGACGACGAAGATAACCTGCAAACTCCGTCGTTTCTTGCACGTGCCAAACCTTTGATCGGATCGTCCCGGGCGACCCTCACTTGGGGCAGCGGCGAACGTGTCGATCGCGCTCTTGATGGCTCTGACGCAGGACAGCTGTCGGCCTATCCCCGTGCGCGCTATCTCTCCCAACAATTTGTCGAGGATCTTTGTTCGTCCACCGGCATCTCCGATGGCCTGGTCCATGAGATCGAGCGCGTTGTTTATCAGGCGCATGATCCAAACAGCACCGATGGCGCGACCAACTTCAGCGAGCTTCGAGACCAGAACACGCATCGCTTCCGGCAATCCCGGGATCGAGAGGAAACTGCGATTGGCGACCTGTCCGATCACATCGCCACAGAGTTGGAAAACGAAGCGAAAGTCGCCGGCCTGAAGCAGTTAGTGGCGCAAAAAACGAAGTTAATAGCAGATCAAACCGCCGACAAAGGCAAACTCAAACTCACCGGGAAGCCCGAGTTCATTGCGCGGCATGACGCGCTGGTGACAGCCGAGGCCGATCTGCGACGGACCATCAATGCGCTGTCCGGAAAACGGCGCGCTTATGTCAACCTTCAGGACGAAGTGGAAAGTGTTCGCGCCACGACCGCGCCTGAGATGCTGCGACAGACGAAAGAAAAGCACCTCAAAGGCAACATGTCTGACACCCAGTGGGACCATTTCCTTTTGGTCTATAACGGCGATGTGGATGCCACTCTGCGCACAGTGATTGCAGAAACAGATCGCGAGATTCAACGCCTCACAGGCGATGCGGTCGTTGCCCAAGACCAAAACACCCCTTTGATCGCACCGGATCAAGACGTCTCAGCCGTGACCCTCAATAGGCTCACGGCCGAGATCGCCCGCCTGTCGACGTTCATCACAGCCGATGAACATGTGCGCAAGCAGCTGCACGCCGCCACCTCGACCATTTCCCGGGAAACTGCGGCCCTCGAAAAGCTGAAAGTGACACTGACCTCTGTCGAAGGGGCTGAGGCGCGCCGGAAAGACCTGCAGAGCCAGCGCATCGATTGCTACGAGCGGATTTTCCAAGCGATCATCAATGAACAAACCTCATTGCAGGAACTTTACCAGCCCTTGTTGAAGCGGCTTGAGGCTACATCGGGTACACTTAGCAAACTGCAGTTCTCGGTTACGCGCGTCGTAGACGTCGAAAAATGGGGCCGTTTCGGCGAGGAGAACCTATTCGACAAACGCCGCAAAGGTGCCACGAAGGGCGTCGGATCTCTCACAGCTCTTGCAGCCGAGCAGCTCGCACCAGCATGGAAAACTGGGTCCGCTGCCGATGTACGCGCGGCGATGGAGGCGTTCATGGGCGCTCATGCAGCGGAACTTCTTTCCCACGCCCCCTTTGAAAAGACGGAGAAGGCAGAGTTGCGCAACTGGATGAACCAGTTTGCCCATTGGCTGTTCGCCACGGATCATATCACTGTTCGCTATGAGATTGGCTATGACGGTGTAGATATTCGAAAGCTGTCGCCAGGCACACGTGGCATCGTGCTTTTGCTTTTGTATCTGGCTCTTGATGACCAGGATGACCGTCCACTCATCATCGACCAACCCGAAGAGAACCTTGATCCAAAGTCTGTAAATGATGAATTGGTGCCTCTCTTCATCGAAGCGAAGAAACGCCGCCAAGTGATCATGGTCACCCACAACGCAAATCTTGTGGTCAACACCGACGCAGATCAGATCATCATTGCTGAAGCAGGTCCGCATGTTTTGGGTGGGTTGCCGCCCATCACATATCGTGGAGCAGGTTTAGACAACCACAAAATCCGTTCCGAGGTTTGTAAGATTCTCGAAGGAGGCGAGCCCGCGTTTCAGGACCGCGCACGCAGGTTGCGGGTCAAAGTGGAACGCTAAATTGAGAGAATCCTAGGATTTCAGTCTTGGCAACTTCATCTTGATGCGGCGGGAGAGAGAGCTGACCTCGTCAAAATCAGTTGGTACCAACCTTTATTGGCCATTCCTGAGTGAAAGAACCTTGTGTGGATATATTTGGTTCCTTCCGCTGAACGGATGACAAATTTTGCTTTCTAGGCTGAATGTTTTTTCACAAACTTCGCATCTAATTCTGCTACGTTTCAAACGTAGATTACATCCGCCCGTGCGACTCCCTTCCAACGCGGGACAAGCTCCCCTGTGTTCCATTCGTAGAGCCAACCCACGAGTGTGCCTGACTTTCGATCAAGGATGCGTTTGACTGCGCGCGCATGAAGCCGGGCGGGTTTGGCGCTCGTATTGTGTGAAACTTTTGGGCGAACGGGCACCCGCAGGATGACCTTTGTTCCAGTGAGGTTTGTGGGCGTGTCGGCGTCGTTTTTCATCGGCTGTCCCTCCAGATTTCGGTTCCTTTGAGTGTTGAGGTGGCTCTTCATTGAAGCGCGCCTCGGCAGGACATCGCTTCCCGTTTGAGTTGTTCTTAACTACATCCCCGACGCACGATAAAATACGAAAAGGGGCGCACAGATACGCAAAAAAGGCGTGTAAGCCATTGATCAAAAACGGTAGATACTTTGCCGCACCGCAGAAGTCGGACGAGAACTTTAAGCGGCTTTTTGCTCGTTTAGCGGCGGCAGGTGCAGGCCGGCCTGTTGACAAGCAGGGGTTTGCCGATGGGTCCTGGACGCCTGAAACCTTGGCAGACGAAATCTCATCCATCGAGGCCAATGAAAAAGGTATCGAGACGCGCGCGGTTCAGGTCAGGTTTCAAGATAACTACAACGGCATCAGCGATGCGACCGTTC